>Ga0302241_1000073_pt1 | contig 112214 bp, 99 predicted proteins | sample AAG_UR_Arg_MG_FD_193532 | JGI IMG/M metagenome (GOLD analysis project Ga0302241, IMG submission 193532) | Enriched activated sludge microbial communities from anaerobic digester in WTTP, New Holstein, Wisconsin, United States - AAG_UR_Arg | ecosystem: Engineered > Bioreactor > Anaerobic >... | reverse complement strand
TCGGATTGATTGCAGTGACCAGGATCAGTTTGCCGTCCGGCTTGTCAGCCAAACGGTCCATGACATCCAGGTGGATCTTCGCTTTGTAGTTGCCATAGAGCTCGAGGTCGTTCTCAGAAAGTCCGACTTTAGCAGCCACTTCCTTGATGTGGATCATTTGCGCTTCCTGTGCAATTTGAACGTCTGTTTTCAATTTGTGTCCCCCTTGGTTAATAATCACGATTGCATAGTCGTTTTCACTTCGCTGTGTATCCTTAAATTAATCCTGTATACAGCGCTCACTTACTTACTTGCTCGTTCATTATTAGAGCATTAAGCGTTTTCCGCTTAAAAAATCAGTCGTTCTGTCTGAACATTTTTTCCTCGGACACAACTGACAATTGCTGAAATCTACATCACTTTCGTATCGGATTCCCGAAACTGACTTTATAGGCAGCATCAAATATGAATCGAGCAATTCCACCCCAATTCTACGCTCCCAACCGTTAAACAAGCCAAAGAGAGCTGTCTGTTCATTTATTGGCCAATCGGGAAGCGCGCCCGGACACATGACACTAGCCTTGATTACGCCATATTTTCTCTCCATATCACAAAACAGGATATCCCTCATCTTCAAGCAGGATTCCTGTAATATTGCGTCGACGAGATAAATGTCGATCATGTCGGTGAACGTCCGTGCCCAGTCCTCCAGTTCTTTTCCACAAGTAGCTATATAGGCAAAAAATCTGTTTGTGTGGTTCAGGTTTGAACTTAATAAGCTGCTGCTAAAACATACGCCTTCTGCTTTGACAAAATTGTGACCTTTCTCTTCAATACATGAAAGTCTATATATGCCCTTTGGCTCCCATTTTTCCCTGGCCTCAGCAGCCAGCTCACAAAGGCGGTCATGTACGTAGGTGTTTTCTTTAACTTTGAGTTTATCTGCCAATGATTGAATTTCCAGTACAATAGCCTCACCGCTCAGCAGTTCGATATTCAATTCATTCATCTTTCCAGTCCTCCACCCTTGTAAGGCATTGCCAGGATTTCCCCGCAATGAACCGTCCCGCGGATAACAGCGAATGTTTGTTAAAGTTTCTTGGCGCAGTCCTTGACGACTGCTATCAATTCCTCTCTGTTAGGTATAATAGAGATCCACTTCAACTCACCATTAATGCAGATGCTTGGCAAATTTTTGATCCCCATCTTTCTTGTTCTCGCAATATCCTCTTTTATAAAGTACTTGTACACTCTGTATTCAGAAATGTTCTTAATCTCCTCGTAGGCATCCGCCACGCTATTCAACATATAAGTGCACGCCGCACATTGATCCGGATCGAGCAGAAACAGTTCGATTATGACTTTGTCAGAATGCTCATAATCAGGAATATCAACCTCAATATCCTCAAAGGAGGATTCATAATTTTTGATCAGTTCCCTTGAGCTTTCAGGATGCTTTGCCGCTTGGGCACAGGCAATTGTGTTTTCTACCGGTGTCGCGTAAGGCATATCGCAACCGGGACTCAAAATAAAATTCCTCTTATCAGTGACACTGTCAAGCAAATCTATGACACTTTTGATGTTATCCTGCTGCGTTCCGTGCAGCATTGTTGTAGTTAGCGGTATGTTCCCGCCGATGGCGATGTTATACAAATCGGTAACCTCTTTTGCCTTGGCGAGATCCACGTTTTCATCAATTGAAATTCCATCCGGCCCGGTTTTGCACATAGCTTCCATCTGTTTCGTGGCATTTCCACAGACAAAGAAACAGGAAAACGCCCCTTTGGCACGGATATAATCAAATATCGTTCTAAAGCCATCTGCCAGCAAATTATCAATATGATCCGGAGAAACCTGACTGACCAATGGATCCACCACTGCTATAACATCCATTCCAGCTTCAATGTAAAGTTCTGACATTCGGCAAGCAGCCATTGTACAAAATGCAAGCAGTTCTCTAACATAGTCTTCGTCCATTACCATATCCATAAAAATATTGCTGCCCCTTAAATGAGATGCCAGTGTAAAAGGCCCGCAGACTAGCCCATAAAGAGCAACCTCATCACCAATCTCCTTTTTGGTTTTTCTCATAGCGTCGAGAATCATGGGAACTCTGCCGGAATCAGCTGTTGGCAGCTTGCATGCGCAAGGCATCTCCCTGGTGTCGGCCAGGGGATGTGTCCTGACTGACGGCGGATTATCCTTCGCCCACAACAGCTCACATCCAAGAATTTCAGCCTCGACTTGCAAATCAAAAATTACAGGTAACCCATCCGGCATATACAGCTTATTTACTTCCATAAGCGATTCCACAATATAATCCGCATTCCTCAGCATTTCCTCAGCTGTGTAACCTTTTATCTGGCCTGCATGAACGCCTGCGAAAGGCACCCACGGCACCTCTGTCAGCGCTTCATGTCTTAGTGCTTTGAAAATTAATTCTTTACCCATTCTAAGCCCTCCCATGATAATGATTCCTTAAATTATTTTCGATGACCACATAAAAACTTCAGGACTGCATCAAAGTGACATGAATGTCATGAAGAGCTCCTGGAACCGGGGATCACATGACATTTCAATACTTTTTATCCTTTTGTGAAGCCCATTCATCACTGCTGCGTTCTCATTCATCAGCACAATGGCAGCGCCTCTTAATGCAGCATTGTCAGCCGACACACACTTATGTTTCAATTCTTCAGGAATCAACCCAATGGCAGCTGCGCTTTCTATGCTCATGTAATTGCCAAAGCCACCTGCGATATACACCTTATCAATGTCCTCATACACGATCCCCGCATGTGTCAGCAGAATCTCAATACCCGAACGGATCGCCGACTTAGCCAGCTGAACCTCCCTAATATCTCGTTGGCTTACATAGATCTCATTTTCAAAATCCAGCATGAACGCGGTTACGCCTGCTATTTTCAACACACGTTCGGATAGCGGTTTGGGTATGCTCAGACCATCAAGTTCATCCGGCCCAAGCATGCGCCCCGTCTCCTCCAGAAGACCATTCCGTTTCAGCTGCGCGACTAGATCAATGATACCGGATCCACAAATGCCCAAGGGCTTTTTTCTTCCGATGGTCGTATATATGTCCTCGGTTTCCAGATTGACGTGATCAATTGCACCCTCAATCCCTCCAGTACCGTGTCGGATACTTGCGCCCTCAAAGGCTGGACCTGCAGCAGTGGAGCATGCAATCATCCAATCCCGGTTTCCCAAGACTATTTCGCCATTAGTCCCTATATCCACCAGTAGGCAGCTTCTCTCCGCCTCAAATAGCCGAGTGGCTTGAATGGCACCAACTGTATCCCCGCCAATATACGCGGAAACCGCCGGCAAAGTCAGCAAATAGCCTTCTGGATGAATGTTCAGGCCTGCCTCTTTTGCCTTAACTCTGACGGCGTCAGTAAATCCTGCAATAAACGGTGAAACAGCAAGAGATCCGCATGGCACACCCAAAAGAAGATGGAGCATAGTCGTGTTCCCTGACACTGTTATCTCATAGACGCTGGATTTGCTGATCCCCGCTTTGTCACAAAGCCTTAGGATCATATCGTTAATACCGTCTGTCACGCTTTGCTGCAAGATTTCAATTCCATTTTTCTCATGCATAGTGTAATGAATTCTGGAAATCACATCACCACCGTAGGTTCTTTGATTATTTAAACCAGTGACGGTTTCCAAAGGCAGTCCTTGAGTTAAGTTGATCAACGTAGCCGCAATAGTCGTGGTTCCCAGATCAACTGCAACCCCATAGCAGTTTGGATCATTTGTAATACCCAGCAGTTCACTATGGTTGTATAAGACCATTCCTACGGGCAGCTTGGAATCATATGCAGTCAACGCTGCGATCTCCTTTAAAGCATTTAGAGATAATTCAAATTTCTGTCCTGAACCGGGGGGTTGAATACGCGTCAAAGCATCACGCTGATCATCAAGGGTTCCTGGCTTCCAATCAAAAACAATTCTAGAAACGCGCGGGCAGGCTGGCGCATCCAAATTACCTTCCAGACCTAAGATCTTGACTTCTGGCCTTTTGCTCTCCAGAACCACCTCCATGCCCTCCCGGACCAAAACGTCACAAGCCAGTCGGACGCCCTCGTCCAGTTCCGCCTCAGTAAGAACTTCAAGTTCCTCTATCGTAGCTTCCGGAGCCTCAGTGACAATTTTCACCTTGCATTTTCCACAGGTTAGGCGGCCACCACAGGCATTTTCAACAGAATAGCCATGACCGACTAATAGCTGATAGAGATTCTGCCCGGGGCGCCCCCTAAGACCGCGACACTCCTCACCACTAAAAGCCACTACATTGAGGCTCTCCTCAGAATGCGCATAGGCCGCTTCACGAAACTCCTGATCCTCATTCATCAATTTGACCTGCCTCCATCCGCTTAATATAGGAAGAACGCAATCAGAGACAGATCGCGTTCCGGTAATCCTTATAAATCAGATGAGAAGAGCCTTACAGAGTTCAGCACCCGTGGAGGCGTCCGAGGCATAACCATCGGCACCAATCTCTGAAGCAAATTTTTGAGTGACAGGTGCCCCCCCAATGACAACCTTGACTGTATCCCTGAGGCCTTGCTCATTTAGGAGCTCTACGACATTTTTCATTTGCATCATTGTCGTAGTCAGCATTGCCGACATTCCTAACACATTGGGTTTATGCGTCTTAACAGCTTCAACGAATTTTTCGCTGCTTACATCGACACCAAGATTGATGACTTTAAAGCCCGCGCTTTCCATAATCATAGCGACGAGATTTTTACCAATATCATGCAAATCTCCCTTGACTGTGCCTATAAGGATCGTTCCCAGAGAAGGCATGTCTGTATCTCCCAGCAGCGGCTTGACTATAGCCAGTCCAGTATCCATGGCGCGGGCAGACATCATAACTTCAGGGACAAACATATCCCCCACTTTAAAGCGCTCACCAACGACGCTCATGCCGGCAATGAGGCCGCCATGAATGATTTCCAAAGGGGCTTCTCCCATGTTGACCAGGTTTTTTGTGTAAGCTTCGGTCTCTGCGACCTTTCCCTTAATGATAAAATCAGCAAGCTCCTGATATTTTGCCATTCTTAACCCTCCAATCAATGATTGCGAGCGGTCATTAGAGATCTCCGCATCGTCTTAGAACTGAATTTCCATTTTGGTAGTAGCATTGCTTTCCCAAAGCGACTTGAACTGATGTATGCTTGTTAATCTCTGCCTCAGGATGAGGACCAACTGTGATTCTGATTTCTCAATGTCACAACTTATTATTTCCACATGCTCGGAAATTGCATCAATTTTCATCCAACCTGACTGGGTATGGACAAAGCCCTTGATTCGATAACATTCCTCCGCTGCTCGAACGAGGAAATGATTCAGCTCTTCAATTTTTACATTGTCAGGAAATTTTAGAATGAAGGTACCAGGCCGTCGCTCAGGCGTATTTTCAGATGCAATATCCAAGATAGGCAGCATTCCCGATACCAGCGTGTCAACGTTACAGTGATCAGTAGGTACTATTCTTGCACCTGGGTTCAGTCTTGAGATTTCAGTCGTAATTTGAGCCAGTGTGTCAGTGTCGATCAAGTCTTTCTTATTAATCATAATCAGATTCGCAGAGCAAATTTGTTTAGCGATCGCAGTCAGAACGGAGACTTGCTTTTCATACAACAAGCCATCAACGACACAAATCGAATGGCTGAGACAGAATGGTCTCTTGAGTTTATGGGTCAGAGATGAGAGAAGCGTTCCAATCTCAGAGGGATCTGCAAGTCCAGAGCACTCAATTATCAGCATATCAATAGGAAGCTCAGAAAAGTCAATCAGGCCTTCGATAAAGGAGCCTTTGAGGCAGCTGCAAAAAATTGAGCCATTATTTAATTCCAGTATTTCAGCGCCTCTTACCTTAATGAGTTTACCGTCAATACCGATTCTTCCAAATTCATTAATGAGAAGTCCCAGCCTCTTATCCTGGTATTTATCAATCAGCCGCTGAAGACAGGTTGTCTTTCCTGCACCAAGAAAGCCGCTGATCAGAATCAGTTCTATGGCGCTGACATTCATTGCCTCATCACCGTTTCCGTTCATACCGAATGCCTCCTTGGATATTATGGGTTATGGACAGACGGCCCCTGAATATTAAGGGGCCCCCAATCCAATAATCTTACTACCCCAGTTTTTCTTCAGTCAGATAGCCACTGTCAAATTCAGCGAATAACGCTTGGAAATCGTCAAAACTATCCTTGATGTGGTAGACGTGTTTGTCCTCCGGAAAATTCACAGTTTTGACGTCAGCCACATATTCTTTGAAAGCATTTGTAATGACTTCCGCAACATTGGCGTATTTCTTAACGAATTTTGGCGTGAAGGCCTGGAAGAGGCCCAGCATGTCACCGCAAATTATGAGCTGACCATCACATGGCGCCCCGGCGCCAATTGAATAAACAGGGATGTCTAAAAAGTTGGCAATAAATTCGGTAAGCTCTGGAGGAACCGCCTCAAGAAGCAGAAAACGCGCACCTGCATCCTGTATGGCTATTGCGTCAAATATAAGATCTCTGGCGCTGGCGACGTCTCGACCTTGTGCTTTGAAGCCTCCTTGCTGTCCGGAACTTTGCGGGGTTAACCCAATGTGACCGCTGACAAGAATCCCGGCGTCACTAATGGCTTTGATCTTGCTGGCTACACGGCGGCCGCCCTCAAGCTTGACTGCGTCCATATCCGCCTCCTTAAGGAAGCGGCAGGCATTTCTGACAGCGTCTTCGTCTGAAATCTGATAGGAGCCAAAAGGCATATCGCCAAAAATGAATGTATTTGGTGCACCTCTCCTGACAGACTGACAATGAGAAATACAATCCTCCATAGTCACAGGAACTGTGCCCTGATATCCCATGACGACCATACCCAGAGAGTCACCCACAAGAATCATATCCAGCTCAGCAGTCTCGGCAAAAGACGCCATGGGATAATCATAGGCAGTAATCCAAGTTACCTTTTCGCCTTTAGCTTTCATTTCCATAAAATCAAGAACAGATTTTTTCTTAGCCATAATAACCTCCACCTTTACACTTCAGTTTGTCTTTAAATCAGAGTTTTTTATACATGTCCATAATAGTCACGATGTGCGATAACTGAATTCGCGTAATCCAGCAGCGTTCCCCAGCTGAAAACCGGGAGATCCACAGCTCTCTGCACCGCCCGGCCAAAAGGCTGCATCCCCGTGCATTCAAGCATGATCGCCCCAATGTCCGGATGCTGTTTTACGTACTCCTGAGCAATCCTGACCATATCCTTTTCAGACTCATCATAGTAGCTTTCCGGAATTTCAGGACGCCTTTCGTGATCCCACAATGTATCAAACTGCGGACACCCATATTCATCTTGAGCGCCAGCCACATGGAATTTGCTGTTCAGGTCTATCCCTACGTTGGTCAAATGCGTGTCTGTCAGGAACCTTTTTTGAGCGCAAATGATGCCCACGGATTTTTCAGGTCCGATGAGCTGTTGAATCATAGGGACCTGAAGGAGACTCGACATGAACACCGGAACATCCACATAACCTGCCACATCCTTCTGAAAATAGGCAAAATATCCGCATTCTGCCGCAATAGCCCGGCAACCCATGTTTTCAAGCGACTTTGCAGCATCCAGAATTGGCTGTCTGCAAGGTGTCTTGTCTTGTTCCCATACCAGCGTGTAATTATCTACACCTTTTGCGATCTGGTACTGGATTGGATATCCAAAACCGCTGGCATTCCTGACATCACCCGGGAAGCCGGGATATGCGTCATCCAAAACCATGATGCCTATTCCCATTCCGTAACAAGTGTGCTTTTTCCTAGTTTTTATGTAATTAATCCCAAAATCTCTATTCACCATGCCAACCTCCCGGTCTATTTCACTGAGTATTTTTTCTCCCATTCCGCCAAGCTTTCGAGAACCGTCTTGTCCAATTCAGGAACGATATGCTGTTCCAGAATCTGATCAATTTTCACATTTACCCGTTCCATCAAATCAGAGTCATCCGGATTCATCATTCGCCTGCTAAATAGTTCCGGGTACCAAATGCTTCTAAAATTATTGAAGGTATGCTCATGCTGAAGGTAATGACCGCCAAAGCCAACCTCTTGAATAACGTTCAAGCCGATGGTGTCATCATTGACTTCAACGCCCTTGCAGTAGGACCTCAACTGATTAATGATCTCACTGGCGATTACAACCATAGCCGGCGAGACACTGTTGCAGTGATCCATGACGCCAATGTCGTGAATGATATTCGCCTTGCTGAGTGATGTTGAAAAAAGTTCCATAGACGCCTCTGCCACTGCTTGAGGATCTACGGTCTTAGCATCGCTGCAAGCTGCTGTTCCATAGAACGGCAGACCATAGAAATCTGCCATTTCTGCCGCAGCCGCGATAGCCAGGTGGAATTCAGGCGCCGCATAGGAGCCAACCGTGGTTTGCATGTCAAAAACCGTTGGCATAGAGCCATAAATGATAGGTGCGCCTTCATTGACTGCCTGTGTGATCACAACTCCAGCCAGGATCTCAGCATTATTCTGAGTCAGAGCTCCAGCGATGCTCACCGGTGCTGTCCCACCCATCATGCTATAGGGCATATAAACGACAGGAATCCGGTTCGAAGCGCTTATGAAAAGTTTTTCAGTGCTCTCCAGGGGATGCGTCAATGGCGGTATTGGCTCACAGTAGTTGAAGATAAACGGCTTCTCCTGAAGTTCCTTGTGACCGCCCGCTACAACCGCTGCGATATCAATGATCTCCTGAAGAGACTCAATGTCATTGGTAGAGAAATTTATGGTCTTCGAAAAGTTTTTTACAGTTTCCAGGAATGTTACTTGAGATTGTACCGCCGGATCCACATCACTGCACATACCTACTGAGAGGATAAAACTGATGTTAGGCAAGCTGTCAGCCAAACTGCACATGGTCTTGATGTCATCCTTAAAGTAAGCTCTGGCTTTGTTTGTTTTATAATCCAGAAACTCAAGCTGGTCAGCATGGGTTCCGAAGTACACATTATTTTTGCTGTTGATCACCATATTGGGCTGACCATCACGGGTATAAAGCGTCACTTCCTTTGGCACAGTTTTCAAAGCCGCCTCAACCACTAATCGAGGGAACTTGATCAAGTCACCTTCAACGACCGCGCCCTTCTCTCTTAACTTCTCAATGGTTCGATCCCCCGTCATTTTCATGCCGACGTGCTCCAACAGATAAAGACTGGCTTCGTGAATTCTTTCAATGTTTTCCTGCCCCAGGATTGAGACATTCAATGTCCTGACAATGGTACTCACTTGCAATCCCCCTCACGCTTCCCTTTTGGTCGTGATTGTTTACTCAGGCAGTTTGCCCTCATGAAGATAATCCAGTATCTGCGCCTTATCCATGCCGCCCATTCCTACATAATCCAGTGTGTATCCCGTCGCATAAAAATCTCTTTGAAGAATAGCTGAAGCCAGGTTAATCATAGAGTCCACCACAGGTGTCTTGACACCGAATTTTTTGCCCAACTCATGATACATATGGCAGCCTACCGGGATGTCTTCGGTAATGTACCGATTTTCCATTGTGAAAGGACCTGTTCCAATCTGAATCTCATCAAGCTGCTCGAATGGTATTTCGTAATCCGGTCCCATGTATTCTGGCCCAAGAATGTTTTCTCTTGAGAAAAACTGTCGTTTTTCAAAATGCTGAATACCGACGCCCATGGCCTTTGCCAGAGCGACCTCCTCTTGATAGAAGGCGTATTGGACCTCAGAAATCGACGGACAATAAGCATGGGTGTAGATCGAAAAATCATATTTGTTTTGGCCAAATATTGTCCCATAGTTCTCCATGGTTGAAACACCTAGAATTGTTCCAGGGCAATGCAGTACCGGATTAACATTGCTGAATCCAATGTCCATGACGGTTTCGCCGCCCTCTGCGCCGTCTCCATTGATTACCGCGCCCATGGAGCCCATGTATTTCGCGCTCTCGAGGAATGCCTCCTGATCCGTCATAGGCAAAGCCGCACCTCTAAGGGTAATTGCTCTGTAATAAACACGAATACTCGGCAAAATGACGCCGCCCTTTATGTCAACTCGGCTGCCATAAGGTGAGCTGGACCATCCGCCAACGACGACCTTTTTGGTGCAGCCGGCTTCACGCATCATCTTTCTAAGCAAAAGTGATCCATAGTTATCTGGGAATATATGTACGAACTGGCCATCTTCAAGATGGGGGATCAGTTTTTCGAAAAATGGTCTATGCCCTACGGACGGGGTTGTGATGATAATAATGCCCGCGCCTTTGACTGCTTCCTCAACACTGGTTGTCACCTTATCCATAACCGCCAGGCCTTCTCTGTTAAAGCCATAGAGATTGAGCTGCTGTCCATAAAAGCGTATTCCTTTGTCTACGCCAAACAATGTTTTGGATGCGTATGGCTCCATATCACAGATCCTTACCTTTTGACCCGCCAAGGCGCAATCACCCGCCTGAGCCTTGCCAACCGCGCCGGCACCAAGCACCGCAACAGGTTTGTCTTTCAAGAAGCTAACATCTGCCATTTCAATACTCCTCCTATACACTGATAATATTTCTTCGTAATTCTAAATAAGCAAGACCCGTGCCAAGTACACTAGTTTGGAATAGCGGCTGAGTTCATTGAAAATAGACGGCTTCAGATTGGATGACCCAAACCGTTGCCAAGCCCATGCAAGAATATTGGCAGTCTAGTCTCCTGAATCCTGCCCTATCAGGCTGTATCACAATCTAACGAGGTGTTAAAAATATTGGCATGCTAATTCATTTGCGGTTTGTGTTGGAATAGTGTATGATCTTAAAAAAGCTATCCCTGATAATTATCAAATGGCCAATATGCTGAAGCGCGAAAGAAACAAAAACTGGAGGATTCCCATGAACTCATTGAACATGGAAATTAAAAAGGCACTCGAAATACAGAATTTGTCCATTACTCAGATGGAAATGATCGAAGACATCTGCATCCAGGTATTCGACGACGAAGGCCATATCCTCGCTTATTCCAAAGGCTGTGAAATGATTGAAGGCATGAAAAAGGAAAGCGTCATAGGAAGAACGATAGATGAGGTTTATACTATCGAGAAAAGCGAGGCAAACCCCTATGGTTCCATACCCCTGACTGTTCTGAAGACCGGCAAGGTTATGAAAAATAACCATGTCAAGTTCACACCTTCCAACGGAAAAAAGGTTGAAGTAATCAGTTCCACCTACCCGGTGTTTTCAGATAACCAATCAACCATCATAGGCGCCATCTGCGTTTTTAGAGATATTGGTGACTACATTCTCATGGCGAACACTATACAAAAGCTTCAAAATGACCTTGCCGCAGCCAAAGCCTCTTCTAGAAACAACGGTACTATATATTCCTTCAGCGACATCATTGGTTCAAGCCATAGTATTCAGGAATGCATCAGCCTGGCCCGCAGGGCTTCTAAGAATATGGCACCTGTTATGATCACAGGCGCCACTGGTACCGGGAAAGAGGTCCTGGCCCAGAGTATTCACAACGAAAGTTCCCATGGTTATGGACGCTTTGTGGCTATTAACTGCTCAGCCATTCCCGAAAATCTTTTGGAGAGCATCCTCTTTGGCACATGCAAGGGCGCTTATACCGGCGCCACAGAAACTAAGGGCTTGTTTGAAACTGCGGAGGGTGGTACTCTCTTCCTCGACGAGATCAACTCCATGAGTATGGCGCTTCAGTCAAAGCTCCTGAGGGCCTTGGAAACTAAGTTGATCCGAAAGGTTGGCGGAAATATTGAGATCCCAATAAATGTACGGGTGATCAGCGCAACCAATCAAGATCCGCTTCAGGCTATTAGGGAAAAAAAGATCCGCGCGGACCTCTATTACCGTTTGGCTGGTCTTGTTCTGATCATTCCAGAGCTGAAACATCGAAAAGAAGATATCCCCTCTCTGTCAAACCACTTTATTCGCCAGCACGCCCAGAATCTAGGCAAAAACATAACAGCAATTTCCCAGGAGGCCTATCAAATCCTGTTGGAGCATGATTGGCCCGGGAATGTAAGAGAACTGAAACACACCATCGATCAGGCCATTTATTATGCGGATCCGGGTGAAACCATCATAGGACCAGAGCATCTGCCAAAATACATTTTGGATGATTATTCAAAAAAGAGCAGTCATTCCAAGTATCTGCGCCATGTCAGCGATTCCAATTCATTAAAAGAAACGCTCTCCCGAATTGAACGCGACATCATTCTTGAAACCTATCAAAGCTGCAATGGCAACATCAGCGAAACAGCCCGTCAAATGGGCATTACCCGCCAGAACCTCCAACATAAGCTTCGTGCTTACGAGATCAAAGGATCAGAATGAATGTGAACGCCCCGCGGTTATGAATCTCTAAAACCGCGGGGCGTTTCAATCTCTTTTTTCCCAATTTTTGGTAATTTTACAATCCATTGAGATACTGAATTTGAGTTTCTGACAATTCAGGTTCAACGTAATTGGCAATAATACTGTCTGCCTTTTGTGACGCACTTTCAAAGAGGTCTTTTCTTCCGCTTCGAACCCATGGCTCATAACCTTCTTTAGACATTAAATCCGCTTGGATAAAATCATCCCTGAAATGTTCAAAAGTATGATCACACCCTATGAAAGTTCCGCCTGGGCCAATTTGATTAATCAGGTCAAGGACTAGCGTTTCCTCACTGATTTCAAATCCATTGACGTAACGTTTGGCCATTCTTATATTTTCTTCATCCGCTATGATCTTTTCAAAACAGATAGAATTAAAAGACTCGAGTATGCCACAGGACTGCAGCACAAAATCCACACCAGCAATTGCAGCGCTGAGCAATCCATAGGTTGACTCAATCCCGGCCTGCATATCCGGAAGCTTCGCGTCAGTCAGCGAACCACCTGATCTGCAAGGCAATCCATAATAAGCGCTGAGGCCTCTGACGCCATAAGTGAAAAGTCCTGTCTCCGGGGAACCAATAGCTGGTGATACCATTCTCATGTCACATGCGGTTGTAGTTCCGCCATAAATAACAGGCATCCCAGGGCATAACAGCTGGGAAAGAACAATGCCTGTCAATACCTCTGCATTGTTTGTTACCAAAGAACCCGCAATAGTAACCGGACTTGAAGCGCCAGGGAGAGAACAACTTGCAATGAGGACCGGCTGTTTGGCTGCAGCATATGCCATCATGCCTTCCAGCATAGACTCGTCATAGCACAGTGGCGACACCGGGCTTATAACCCCCATAACGCGATACCGGTCTGACTCATCGCCATAAAAATCACGAATCATATTAATGCATCTTTCTGACACTGCTTTTCCGGTAGTAAAGCCCATAAGCGGCTTTGTAGTCAATCTGAGACATTCTTTGAGTCGAAATGCATCCCTCTCCTCAAACTCAAGATCTTGGGGCTCAGTCATATTGGCATTTACGACGGGAATCTCCTTCATTGACTGAAAAATTTTCAAAAGGTCAATATAATCCTCACAGGTTGTCATTCTGCGCTCATTCCTGCGCTGAACATAAACGGGGCCGGATGCAGGTGCGTAAACAGTTCTTCCATTGCCTATCAGGACATCATCCTTTTGGGTCCTTCCAGATAGGATAAAACTGTCCGGCACTGTTTTCAACGCTTTCCACAGCGAAGCCTCATCGATATACACCCTTTTTCCTTCCACCCGCAATCCACTGCTCCTGAATACTTCCAGTGCTTCAGATTGATTGATCTCCACGCCGCTGTTCTCCAGTACCCTGACTGTACCTTGATGCAGCAATGCAATTTCATGGTCAGTAAGAAACGTACTTCTTATTCTCATATCCATAACCCCCTTTATAAAAGTTCTCCCACAACAGTGAGCCCTTCCTGCCTGAAAGTCATTTAATGCAAATTTCCTGCTTCATAATAAACGTCCGGAAGCTGTTGTTCCCCACCAGCCCCCGGACGCCCAAAGTACAACGGTTATGTTATTTCCTTTGATCTTTCAGTCAAATCATTAGGATACAACTAGCTCTTCATCAAGCTCTTCTAAAAGTTTAGCATCAGAGCTGTCTAACGACTCGCTTTCTTCAGCTATGACATGCTTATTCTGACTCATAAACTTAATAAAGCCTGCCATCATGGCGATTTCTATAAACAGAATTGGAAAGCCCGCCAAAGTTTTAACAACTTTGATGCCTTCAAGGCCGCCATTTAGAACAAATACAATTGAAGTCAATCCCATAAGGAGACCCCAGAACAATTTTATAGAGACTGGTGCTTCTTTGATATCATGATTGTCCTTCATGGTCATCAGCGACACGGTAGAAGTCATCGAATCCGCCAGAGTGACAAAAGACAGCATGACGGTAACAATCATAATAGGCCGGATCACAGAGACAAGCGGCAGGTATTCGAAAACTTTCAGCATCAGGCTTTCAATTCCGTTGGCATCCATATAAGCCGCCAGATCGACGCCTTGAATGAGCTGAAGATCCAAGGCCAACCCGCCAAATACGCCAAACCAAATCATACCAAACAGCGACGGCAGAAGAAGGTTGACAACAATAAACTGTCTGATTGTTCTTCCGTAACACATCTTGATCAGGAACAAACCAACGATTGGGCCGAAAGAAAGCCAATCGACAAACCAGTACATATCCCACCATTGTGGCCACAATTCTGTGCCAAATGGATCAGTGAAGGTCATGCCTTCTATGAAGTTCGCGACATAGGAGCCCATGGATTGCGTCGTCAAATTTAGAATTTTTGCGGTTGGTCCAAAGATAAGGGTAAAGATTAACAAACCAATAAAGATGATGGCATTTTTGTCGCTGAGCCACTGTATGCCCTTTTCAAGGCCTGTTGCGCTTGATATTGTATACGCGACAATGATAACTGCGGCAATCAAGACCCAGACTATCGGTCCAGGCTCAATTCCTGCCACGAAATTTAGTCCGCTTCCAATCTGGAGAAGACCATACCCAAGAGATCCGGCTACACCGCCGGTAATTGCCAACAAAGTAATCCCGTCAATAATGTCAATTGATCTTTGACTGAGATCTTTGCCGCCTCTAAGCAACGACAGGCCTGAACTGACCGCGTAAGGCTTGCCCAAATTGTAATAGGCGTAGCCAATGACCAGGCCTGCTACGACATAGATGGCATATGGCGTCAAGGTCCAGTGTAAAAAAGAAGTTCTCATTGCCCAAATCATAGCCTCGTTACTTCCCGGCTCAAGACCCATGGCTGCCGGAGGACTCATTGTATGAAGGAGCGGCTCAACTGCGCCCCAGAAAACGATTCCCGTTCCAATACCTGCGCAAAGCGAGATTGCCCACCAGTTCCAAGTGCTGAAGGTCGGCTTGGCGTCCTTCCCTCCAAATTTTATTCGACCAATAGGATGAACACATAAAACCAGCAGGAAAATTACAAATGCGAGACACCCAAGATTGACCAGCCAACCAATGTTGACCATGAGCCATTCAAAAACTTTCCATAGTATCGAAACAAAGGCTTCTGTATTCATGAAGCCCAGAGCTATCAATGTACCGAAAACCAGGACTGGAAAAGCAGATGGCACAAGCCTGATTTTATTAAGTAAACCCTTTTTTTCCATAGTATCCTCCTCATCTTGCTTCTAGCGTATTAAGCATTCCGGTGGATAAAATTCTGACGAGTGAGATAAAAATAATTTCGTTTATCAATTCGAAAATAGGGCATTATGTATTATTAATCTAATTAAATATATATCGTTTCCACAAAGTTGTCACTCTTTAAAACGCTTGATTTCTTTCAAGGATTGGGCTTCACACTTTGATTAATCCTGATAATGATTAAGAAGGGTTCGATCAGCTTATCAACGCTATACCATACCACTGTATCACCTCCAATAAATTTGAATATTCTATCATTTGATACCTTACGCAACTCTCATGCCAAAATCGACTATTCCCTTTAACCGTTGCTACACCTTTATTGAGAATTAAGTATTGTAGTGAAAGCCTTCTAATCCGCAAGATAATTTGCACCTTTATCCTTCGTGCCTGCGCCCTCTCAGGATATCGCAAAGGTTATGGAAGTGTGTTAAATTATTTTGCATGCTATTTTATTTGCACGTTTAGCATAATTTAATTGGTTTTTATTACTGTTCTATTTATTAAACACTTAGAAATTTTCCATTAATCCCTTTAATCCTTTATCAAATGATTGAATGCCATGGTAAAACCCGAATGGAAATATTTTGATTCAGTCTAGTCAAAACTTTATCTTCGCACCCTTCCTGATCACGAACATTATCAGCGAGAAACCATCTTATTGTTCCTATTAAAATACTTTATAAAATTTTGTAGTACATTCTCCGCCTCATTTGCGAAAGCTTTGGCTTTTTTTCGGGAATTTTCTGAATACGGGTTGACATCTGGTTCTGCAGGGTTTACACTGAGAAAAATTCTTCACAGGCGCAACTGCCCTTTTATGGGTGAACAGGCGCCTCAGTCAATTAAGGAATGGGTGGTTTGAGATGACACTGGTCCAACGTACGCTTAAACTTACAGCCGAATATTTTGGTTACTTTAGCTGGAGCTTTTACTTTTATGGCTTCGGCTTTTTGGCGTACGGCAAATCGGATAGAACCTCAAATTGCTTAAAGATCGGACTTAAGGCTGCGGCCTGATGTGCCGGCGAGTGACTTAAACCTGATAGAACTTAGACAGGGCGTCTCTTTAAGTAAAGAGGCGCTCTGTTTTTTTATATTCGAAAGGAGGTGGTGGCATGAGCGAAGACGGCTTTTATGGTTATTGTGGCTTAAACTTGACCATCGGCAAAAACAACAAAACTTATAAAACCTTAGGAGGCCAATATTATGATTATAACGCTCAAAACGACCACCACTCACGAGGAATGCGAACACATCATGGATGTGATCCGGCAGCACGGATTAGAAGTTGAACTCGCCCAGCGAGGCCATGCCAGAGAGCTCCGACTCACCGGCGACATAAACCGCCTGGACTTCTCGGTAATCTCCTTCCACCCCCATGTCGAGGACATGAAGCGCATCAAATCGTCTTACAAGCTGGCCAGCAGGGAATTCCACCCGGAGGACACTGTGGTTGAGGTCGGTGGACTTCGCATAGGCGGCGGGGATTTGACCGTCATGGCCGGGCCCTGCTCCATTGAGAGCCGGGAACAGATCGATGTCATTGCCCAGGCAGTTAGTGCTGCAGGCGCGACAATCCTGAGAGGCGGCGCGTTCAAACCACGCACCTCCCCTTACAGCTTCCAGGGACTGGGTGAGCTGGGGCTGAAGCTGATGAAGGATGCAGGTGCGGCGAACGGCATGCCAATCGTCACCGAGGTCATGTGCACCGAGGACTTCGACCTGGTCGAGGCCTACACGGACATCCTGCAGATTGGCGCAAGAAACATGCAGAACTTCTCCCTCCTGAAGCGGGCCGGACGCTCGAAGAAGCCGGTGCTGCTCAAACGCGGCATGTCGTCGACTATTGAGGATTTCCTCATGAGCGCGGAGTACATATTGGCCAGCGGCAATCCAAACGTGATTTTGTGCGAGCGCGGCATCCGGACCTTCGAGCCGCACATGCGCAACACCCTGGACCTGTCCGTGGTCACAGCCATCAAGACCCTGAGCCACCTGCCTATTATTGTGGATCCAAGCCACGCCACAGGGCGGCGTGAAATGGTGGGGCCGCTGTCCAAAGCCGCTGTCGCGGTGGGTGCCGATGGTCTCATGATCGAAGTTCATCACGAGCCGGAAAAAGCGCTCTCCGACGGACCGCAGTCCCTCAGACCGCGAGAGTTCGAAATCCTGATGCACCAGCTTAATCAGATTCACAACCTGTGCAGGCTGCAGGATCAGATATATAGTGATAAGCCAATTGTTATAGAAGTAAAAGTGCTAAACAATAAGAAAGCTGACGATAAGGTGGGGCTTAGGCATGCGAACATCGGATAACGAAGAGGTTCCGTTTTTTAAAAGCATCAGCATTGTAGGACTTGGGCTGATTGGCGGATCTCTCGCCAAAGCCCTCAGACTTAAGGGCTTTCTGGGGGGATTGAACGGTTTTGATCCGGATCCCCAGACATTGGTCCAGGCGAGGCAGTCGGGATTGTTTACGATGGTGGATGCGGTGCCTGCTGCGCACGCGTCTGGTACAGCTTCCGAACTCGTGGTGATCGCAGTGCCGCTTGGCAAGGTCAGGGAAGCCATGGTCAGTGCTTTGCCTCTGATCGGTCCCGGCACCGTGGTCATGGATGTGGGCAGTGTCAAAGGCACCGTCCATGAAACGGCAGTAGAGATCTTGACAGGGACAGGCGCTGTCTTCGTGGGCGGACATCCTATGGCCGGCTCTGAAAAAGGCGGCTTCAACGCCGGATCGCCTATATTGTTTGAAAACGCTTACTTTTTCCTGACACCGGATGCGCATTTTGAGGGTCTGGTTCGCGGGGTACAGCCGGTGGATCTGCTGAAGCAGATGATTTTGAAGCTGGGCGCACTTCCAGTGATTACCGAACCAAAAGCACATGATGCTTTGACAGCACGACTCAGCCATCTGCCCCATCTCACCGCTTCTATTCTGGTCGAGGTCTTTGCGGCCTCCCTGCCGACGGATCAGCTGAAGTTCGCCGGCGGCGGCTTCAGGGATTCCACCCGGATAGCCATGGGTGATCCGGCGCTCTGGCGGGACATCTTCGTCCACAACCGCTCAGAAGTCATTTCGAGTATTGACACTTTGGTAGATGGGCTGATGCGGTTTAAAAAGAACCTGCAGGACGTCGAGGACCAAGCCATTGTCGAGACACTGGGCGAGGCCCAGCGCCTTCGCTCAGGACTCATCACGATCCGTCCGAGCGAAGAGGTGTCTCTTTATCCCCTCCGACTCGAGCTCGAAGACCGACCGGGGATCCTGGCAGAAGTCACCAAGCTTCTTGCAGACCACCAGCTTGACATCAAGGACCTCGCCCTGGATCACTCCAGAGAGAACCAGCGCGGCGCCTTCACCCTCAGCTTTGCCTCAAATGCCGACCGCCTGACGGCTGCGTCTCTGCTTAAGGCGTCGGGAATAGGTATAGGCGTCGTGGACTCAGACTAACGCGAAGGCCTTATATTACAATTTCATGACCGTCCGCGAAGGCTAACAGACGTGTATCCGCGAAGGCTAACAGACGTGCACAAACAGAGAGAATACCGAGCTGAAGAGAGCTTGCTCTCTGAAGTACGGGATTGTCGCTGTTTGTATAGGGCGCAGCCCGTGACCGAAGCGCAGCAAAGCGGAGCGAGGTGCACGTCAGGCAGCCATAGGTGAAATTTTCGCGAAAAGCGCATCTCATATATTACAATTTCATGACCGTCCGCGAAGGCTAACAGACGTGCACAAACAGAGAGAATACCGAGCTGAAGAGAGCTTGCTCTCTGAAGTACGGGGTTGTCGCTGTTTGTATAGGGCGCAGCCCGTGACCGAAGCGCAGCAAAGCGAAGCGAGGTGCACGTATGTAAGCCGGAAGTGACGTTCACCCCCATACCTAACCCAAATCTAAACATCAAAGGAGCCCAACTCATGATCAGACGTATAGAACCGGCAAAACTCAGCGGCACCCTCAGGATCCCGCCATCGAAAAGCCTCAGCCACCGCGCAGTCCTGGCAGCGGCACTGGCAGAGGGAGAAAGCGTCATTGAGAACCTCATCTTCTCCGAGGACATCATAGCCACCACAGAAGCGGTCAGAGCCCTCGGCGTCGAAGCCATCCAGGAGGGCGACAAGCTCACCATCCGCAGAAGCGGCACGCTGAAAGCGCCGACTGAACCCCTCCACTGCAACGAGTCCGGCTCAACTCTCCGCTTCCTGATCCCATTCGCGGGCCTCTTCGATGCCCCAGTGGTCTTCACCGGCGAAGGCAAGCTGACCACCCGTCCACTGGACCCTTACTTTGACCTTTTCGACCGTCAAGGCATAAACTACGACTACCCGGGCCAGCTGCCGCTGACCGTCCACGGCAAACTAAAGGCCGGCACCTTCGAAATGCCAGGCCACATCAGCTCCCAGTTCGTCACAGGCCTCCTGTACGTCCTCCCGCTCCTGGACGGCGACTCTGAAATCATCCTCACCTCGCCTCTTGAGTCCAGAGACTATGTGACCCTTACCCTCCAGATCCTCAAAATCTTCGGGATCCAGGTCGAGACCGTCACCCCGGAGCACTACAAAATCAAAGGCAACCAAGCCTTCAAGCCCGCAAACTACCGCGTGGAAGGCGACTACTCCCAGGCGGCCTTCTGGATCGCCGGCGGCCTCATGGGCGACGGACTCATCCTCAAAGACCTTTCCGAACACTCCGAGCAGGGCGACCAGCGCATCCTCCAAATCGTCCGGGACATGGGCGGCAACATAGAATGGCAAGACGGCGACCTGATCGTCCACCCTTCAAAAACCCATGGCGCAGTCATCGACGCTTCCCAGTGCCCTGACCTGGTCCCAATCTGCGCGACCTTAGCCGCAGTCAGCGAGGGTCAGACCCACGTCATCAACGCCGCCCGCGTCCGCCTCAAAGAATCCGACCGACTCCAGGCCATCCGCACAGAGCTTAACAAGCTCGGCGCCAACATCACCGAAGAGCCCGAAGGCCTCATCATCGAAGGCGTGGAAGGCTTCACCGGCGGCCAGACAGAAGGCTGGAACGACCACCGAATCGTCATGAGCCTCGCCATAGCCTCCGCCAAAGCCAGCAGCACCATCGAAATTGAAGGCAGCGGCGCCGTCAAAAAATCCTACCCGCACTTCTTCGAAGATTTCGCAGGAATCGGCGGCAAGGTCTCAAAGGCCTAATCAAAACCAAAAGCAAAAAACCAAAAGCCATTTTCTCTGCCGATGGTCACACAACGACCACCCAGCCCCGCCTACTCAAGACTCGAAGGGAGCCATTTCCATGCACTTATTAGACAACTACCGAAATGAAATCGATCAGCTCGACGACAAACTGGTCGAGCTCCTGGAGCGCCGCATGACCATCGTCGAAGAAATTGGCAATATAAAGAAAGAAATAGGCATGCGCGTCTACGACCCCGAGCGGGAGAAAAAACTTCTCGCCCGTCTCTCCTCACAAATTAAGCACCCGGACCACCAGACGCGCATCCTCAGCATCATGAAAACCATCCTGGCCTCCAGCCGCGCCCTCCAGGACAGCCATCTCGAAGATGTCCTGCCGCAGCACTTCCCACATGGCGAGCATCGCACCGCCGGTTACGCCGGCATCCCGGGCTCCTACGGCGAAACAGCCACCCTCAAATACTTCGGTCACAACAAGGACTACCGGGCTTACGCTACCTTCCACGAGGTTTGTGATGCTGTCCTTTCCGGCGAGCTAGACTACGGCGTCCTGCCGGCGGAGAACTCCACCACCGGGGCCATCAACGAGGTCTATGATCTCATTAGAGAAAAAGACCTCTTCATCACAGGAGAAGTCCTTGTCCCAATTGTTCACCACCTGATCGGACATAAAGGCGTTAAGATGGAAGACATCCGCGAGGTCCGCTCCCACGCCCAAGGCCTCGAGCAGTGTACCCTGTTCCTCAACACCCTCAATATTAAGCAGGTGCCTATGAAAAATACTGCTGTCAGCGTCCAGTATGTGGCCCAGCAGGACGACGTCAGTGTTGCCGCCATAGGCAGCGAGCGGGCCGCTCAGCTCTACGGACTTGAGATTATAGGTAAGGCCATCCAAAACAGCGCCGTCAACACCACGCGCTTTGTGATTCTCACCAAAACCCCAGAAACCAGCCCTGAAGCCGACAGCACCTCCATGGTCCTCACCACCCGCCATGAAGCCGGCTCCCTCTACGAAATCCTGGGATACTTCGCCCAGGAGAAGATCAACCTCTTCCGAATTGAATCCAGGCCCGTCCCCGACCGTCCTTGGGAATACTTCATCTATCTGGATGCCGAGGGCCGTGCAGATACCGACTCATTCCTGAATGCCATTGACGCCGCCAGAAAACACTGTCCTTATTTTAGATTCTTAGGTACATACAAACGCGGTGTCATTTAGCGTAAAAAAAACTGGGGGTCGATAGGCGCAAGACGCAATAGGCGCTAGCCGCTGACACCCAGTTTCACCTACACAGTAAACCCGAAAGGAGCTGTTACTATGGACCGTCTTCAAGAGCTCAGAAGCCAGGTCGACCACTGCGACCGCGCGCTGGCCACCATGCTCGAAGAACGTCTCAGTATTATTCTCGACATCATGGAAGAAAAAAAATCCCTCGGTATGCCTATTTTTAGCCAGGACCGAGAGCGCGCCATCATACAAAACATAGGTAATTATGTCCATGACCCGGCTTTCCGCGAAGAGATCAAGACCATCCAGACTCACGTGCTCAGGAGCTGCAGGCGGATCCAGTCCCGCCTCCTCTTCCCTTACCACATCTCGCTGGTGGGCTTTATGGGGAGTGGGAAGACGACCATCGGCAAAGCGCTTTCTAAAATGCTGGCTATGGACCAGATCGACGTGGACCAGGTCATTGAGACCCGGGCTCGCATGAAAATCAGCGACATCTTCGCCCAGTACGGCGAGCCTTACTTCCGGGAGCTGGAGTCGAAGACCGTGGAGGAGCTGAGCCAGCATCAGAACGTCATCATCCTGTGCGGCGGCGGCGGGGTCGTGCTGAACAAGACCAACGTGGACAACCTGAGAAACAACGGCATTGTCGTCTGGCTGAAAGCCAGCCCGGAGCAGATCTACAGCCGCATCGCCACCGACGACACCCGTCCGCTCCTCAAGGACAACATGTCCGTGGACAAAATTGGCACCCTGATGGATCCGCGACTTTCCCTCTATGAATCTGCGGCGGATATTGCTATTATTACAGATAACAAGACCGAAGAAGAGATTTGCATGGAGATCGTCGACCGCCTGATGCAGCTGGAAATCGACCGCCCTCTGCCTCTTCGGGACGTCAGCAGCCTATAGCGCTTAGGAGGGAACACTATGACAAAAGCACCTATCCAGATCGGGAATAAAGTCCTCGGCGGCGGCAGTCCGCTGATTACCATGCCTTTCGTGGGCAAAACCATTGAGGCGCTGGCGGAAGAGTGCCGCACCGCCCTTGAACACCAGCCAGACCTGGTGGAGTGGCGCGCGGATTATTTTGAAGGGATCGAAGACCCCGCCCGAGCCCTGGAAGGACTAACTACTTTAGCCGATGGTCTCGGGGGCATCCCCCTCCTCTTCACCCTGCGCAGTGCCTTGGAAGGCGGTGCACAGGTCCTGACAGATGAGACGCGGCTTACGGTCATTAAAGCGGTAGTCGATGCAGGCAGGGTTTCCCTGGTGGACATCGAGGCCGCCAGCCCGCAAACCCTTATTGAGCCTGTACGTGAGCTTACCCGAAACGCAGGCGTCGCATTGATACTGTCCAGCCATGATTTCAAGGCCACGCCTGAGGTTGACGACATGGTAGCCCGCCTCGTTAAAGCCCAGTCCCTTGGCGCCGACGTGGTGAAGCTGGCAGTCATGCCGCAATCCCGGGAAGACGTCCTGAACCTCATGCTGGCCTCCGTGCGTTACAACGATCTTCCGGACGCCACCCACGCCGTCACCATCTCCATGAGCGGCGATGGCCTCATCACCCGCCTCGCAGCCGGCTTCAGCCACTCCGTCATCACCTTCTGCGCGGGCAAGGGCGTTTCCGCTCCAGGCCAGGTCCCGGCGGACGACATGCGTGGTCCAATGATGCTGTTGGCGCAGCATTTGAGGTAGAGGAAGAAAAGTGATTTTGTAAAGGAAAGTGAAGGCCGGCGCGGCGCGCTGGCCTTCACTTTTTTTGGAAGAAACTCGGTGTAAGACACCAAGTTTCCGCTTCAATTTACCCCAAATTTTTTGTATAATATTTTGTGTCTAGAAGTTTAGTGAAAGTAAACCCGGGTATTATTTTTAATGTTTGAAATAATGTTTTACACGAAAACCGCTATTGAAAAACGCCGCCAACAGGCCGGCTCTATTTGGGGGCATGTAAATTGGAAGACAAAATGATTCAGGTCAATCATCTCGTCAAAGTCTTCGGTGAAGACCGCGTCGTAGACGACATCAGCTTTCACGTGGATTCCAGGGAGTTTATGACCATCCTCGGACCCAGCGGCTGCGGCAAAACCACGACCCTCCGGATGATTGGCGGCTTTGAGACGCCTACACAGGGCGATATCCTGTTTGAGGGGAAATCCATCATTCAAGTGCCGCCCTACGAGCGGCCGGTCAACACCATTTTTCAGAGATACGCCCTCTTCACCCATCTCAACATCTTCGAAAACATAGCTTTTGGTCTCAGAATCAAAAAAACAGATGAAAACGAAATTAAAAGGCGCGTCGCCCGAATGCTGGAGCTGGTCAACCTGACAGGCTTTGAGAAGCGGGCTGTCAGCTCCCTCAGTGGCGGCCAGCAGCAGCGGATTGCCATCGCCAGAGCGCTGGTCAACGAGCCCAAGGTGCTGCTCCTGGACGAACCCCTGGGCGCACTGGACCTCAAACTCAGAAAGGAAATGCAGCTCGAGCTGAAATATATGCAGCAAGACCTGGGCATCACCTTTATCTACGTCACACACGATCAGGAAGAAGCGCTGACCATGTCCAACCGGATCATCGTCATGAACCACGGACGGATCCAGCAGACCGGCACGCCCCAGGACATCTACAACGAACCGGCCAACGCCTTCGTAGCGGATTTCATTGGCGAGAGCAATCTGATCCCAGGCGTCATGAAAGAAGACTATTGGGTCGAGTTCGCCGGGAGAACCTTCCCCTGCCTGGACGCCGGCTTCTCGCAAAACGAGTCCGTGGACGTCGTCATCCGCCCGGAAGACATTGACCTGGTCGCGCCTGGCGAAGGCCTCCTGCATGGTGTCGTCGACTCTGCCCTTTTCAAGGGTGTCCACTACGAAATGGTGGTCCTGGTGGACGGCCGCGAATGGCTGGTCCACAGCACTGACCTGGCCCCCGAGGACTCGGAGGTGGGCCTGCGGATCACGCCGGACGACATTCACATCATGAAAAAAAGCGCCGCGCCAGTTCACGAAGGCGCGCCATTCAAGGAAGCGGGGGAGACGGCCGTCCATGCTTAAACGCCTCAGTACAGCCCCCTACCTCCTCTGGAGCTTTCTCCTGATCGTGGTCCCACTCGTCATGGTCCTGGGCTATAGCCTCATCAGAACGGGACCCGGTGGTCCCGAATTCTCCCTTAACGGCTTCATCAAATTCACGGATCCCCTGTACCTCAAGGTCCTGGGGCTGTCCGTCTGGATCGCGCTTCAGTCCACCGTCCTCTGTCTCGTCATAGGGTACCCCCTCGCCATGATTATGGCAGGTCTGAAACCCAGTGCCCAAAGGACAGCCATGACCATGATCGTTCTACCTATGTGGATGAATTTTCTGCTGAGAACCTACGCCTGGATCCCCATCCTCGGCCGGAACGGGCTGCTGAATGGACTTCTGGCGACCATCGGCATACCGCCCCTGAACCTGCTCTTCAATGAGGGGGCTGTGCTTTTGGGCATGGTCTACAACTTTCTGCCGTTCATGGTGCTGCCTATTTTCACGGTGCTGATCCGCATGGACCGCAGCGTCATTGAGGCGGCCCAGGACCTGGGCGCCAACCGGCTGCACGTTTTCTGGCGGGTTACGCTGCCGCTGTCGCTGCCGGGCGTGGTGTCCGGCGTCATGATGGTGTTCATGCCGGCCGTCAGTACCTTTGTCATCTCCGACCTCCTGGGCGGTTCCCAGGTCAACCTGGTGGGCAACCTGATCAAGGACCAGTTCCTGAGCGTTTATGACTGGAACTTTGGGGCTTCAATCTCTGTGGTCCTTATGGCGCTGATCCTGGTCTCCATGTGGATTCTGGGCAAGACAGATAAAAACGGAAGCGGGGTGAGCTTTTTTTGAGCCGATGGTTGCAAAAATCCTACCTCTTCCTCATCTTCACCTTTCTTTACGCACCTATCGCGGTACTGATCGTGTTTTCCTTCAATGATTCAAAATCCACGTCGAACTGGTCGGGCTTCTCCCTGCGCTGGTACGCTGAGCTGTTTCAGGATGACAAGATCCTGAGTGCCTTGTACTACACCTTGGCGATTGCCTTGATCTCCTCTCTGATTTCCACAGTGATGGGCACCTTCGCGGCCTTTGGGCTGAGCCAGATGCGCGGGCGGTTTAAGGGCTTCGTGCTGGGAGTCAACAATCTGCCCATCCTCAATCCTGATATTGTAACGGGGATCGCGCTGATGTCGCTGTTTGTGTTCACCGGGACGCGGCTGGGCTTCATGACCATGCTGATGGCCCACATTACCTTCAGCACCCCTTATGTTATTTTGTCCGTGCTGCCTAAGTTTAAGCAGCTCTCCAGTGAGATGCTGGACGCGGCCCTGGATCTGGGCGCGACGCCCTGGTATGCTTTTCGCAAGGTGATCCTGCCTGAGATCATGCCGGGGATTATAACAGGGTTTCTCATGGCCTTTACATTATCCATAGATGACTTTGTCATCAGCTTCTTCACCACCGGCGGCGGGGTCAGCAACTTGTCCATAGAGATTTACAGCATGGCCCGCCGGGGCATCAAGCCGGAGATCAACGCGCTTTCGACTTTGATGTTTTTGACAGTACTGCTGCTGTTGTTTGTGATCAACCGAAGATCTGAAAAAGGGGCAGGCGTAGTCCTGCCGAAACCCGACACTCTGGAAAGGATGTGACACAGAAGTGAAATTAAACTGGACTGTGAACGCGAATGGAAAAGAAAAGTCCCGGATTGGAGCGCGTGGGACATTGAAAGTATTTGGGCTGCTGATGGTGGTCCTGCTGCTTATGAGCGGCTGTGCTGCGTCCGAGCCTGCAGAAAAGCTTTATGTCTACAACTGGGGCGACTATATTGACGAAAATGTCCTGGACGAATTTGAAACGGAATTCAACGTAGAGGTCATCTACGATACCTACGCCACCAACGAAGATCTCTACGTCAAGCTGAAGCAAGGCGGGACACCTTACGATATTGCCATTCCTTCAGACTACATGATTGAGAAAATGATTCGCGAAGATTTGGTTGAACCAATCGATTTGGCGCAAATTTCGAATTTCGCCGCCATAGACGACCGCTTCAAAGATTTGGACTTTGATCCGGGCAACAAATTCTCCGTGCCTTATATGTGGGGGACTGTAGGCATTATTTACAATACCGCCATGATTGATGAGGAAATCGACAGCTGGAATGCCTTGTGGGATCCAAAGTACGAAAAGCAGATCCTGATGCTGGACAGCCAGCGGGATTCCATAGCGGTGGCGCTTAAAAAGCTGGGCTACTCCATCAACACCAAGAGCCTGGAGGAGCTGGAGGCTGCGAAGGCTGCGCTGATTGAGCAGAAGCCGTTAGTACTGGCATATGCCGGCGACAATCTCAAAGATATGATGATTGGCGGCGAGGCAGCCATAGCCTTCTGCTGGTCTGGTGACGCGGTCTATATGATCTCAGAGAATGAAGATTTGGCCTACGTCATTCCTAAGGAAGGCAGCAATCTCTGGTTTGACAACATAGTCATACCAAAGGGCGCCCAGAATGTTGAAATGGCTCACAAGTTTATAGATTTCCTCAGCCGCCCTGAAATTGGGCAGAAAAACGCGGAGTATATTGGCTATTCCACGCCTAACAAAGAGACTTTAGCCCTTCTGGATCCGGAGATTTCCGGAGACAAAACCGCCTATCCGGACGATGCGGACTTAGCCAACCTAGAGGTCCTTCTGGATTTAGGGGATTTCATTGAGGCTTATAACAGAGTTTGGACGGAGGTTAAGTCGGCGAGGTAATTGGACAAAGTTGACGGAAAAGGTAAGTGAAATGGGTGAACCCGTTTCACTTCTGGTTGAAGAAGAATAGCGGGTGCCATGGTGAAGATCCTGTGGCACCCGCTATTCTTTTTGAAGTAATTTACTTGTTGTCATTTGAATACAATTATTGCGCGACTTCTAGAACATTGTTTGCCACGTCTGCGGATGTTTTACCCGTACCTGGCACGATTTTCGGAACGCTGACGTTTAATTTTTTTGACAAGTCTGCTATTGCTATATTTCAGCAAAATCTTCTTCATTAACTTCATTTTTGGTGTCAGGTACGGAAAGTGAAAAAGAGCGGTTGGCAAGGTGGATTAGGATCCCTTGACAACCGCTCTTCACTATTTCAGCAGGTATATTATTCGATTAACGATCAGCCTGAAGCTATTCCTCTGTTTCAGTTGATTCTGTTTCAGTTGATTCTGTTTCTTCTTCCAGAGCATCTTCTGCTTCTTCAGTTTCATCAGCTGATTGAACTACGCCTTCTTCTATCGTGACGTCCCCATCCTCATAATCCACTTCAAAGCCCATTTGCTCTGCAATGAATCTGAGCGGGACTACCGTTCTGCCGTTCATGGTTTGAGCTGGAACATCAAGTTGAATAGTATTATCATCGACAACGACTTCTGTTTCGCCAAGTGTCAGAACAATCTTCTGGTCACCTCTAGTAATAGTCACTGTTTGATTGACCGGATTCCATGTGACTTCAGCGCCAAAAGCCTGAACCAGCGCCCTCACCGGTACCAGTGTACGACCGGCCTTTATAACTGGCGGCGTATCAAAGCCCAGGTGTTTGCCTTTGACAATGATATTTTCGACCGGAAGAACTTGAATAGTTGGATCCGCCTGGACGAGCGCTACGCCAATTGCATCAATTGTAGTGAGCTCTTCCTCTGTATAGCCATTTTTTATGACACTCTTGAGTTCGGCTTTGGCAGCAATAAAGCTGGCTTTAGCTGCCGCAAAATCATCAGCCAGTAAAGCAGCTTCTTCCTGGTTGCCCAATGACATTTGCCTTTCAATTTCTGCTTCTATCAGATCTTTTGCGACTTCAAGTCGATCTTTCTCCGTCTCAGCTGCATCTTTTGCAGCTTCCCACGCCGCATCCCGAACTACCTTCTCCGGTTTAATTTGTTCTGTGACCACGGGCTTAACCTTTACTTCTTTTTCAGGCTTTGCGGCTGCGGACGGCATGATGCTCATAGTGAGAATTAAAACGAGCATTAAAAAAAGCACTAACCCCTTGTTTCTGTTGCGTTTCATCTGTATTCCTCCCTTTGGTTTGGAATTGCAGAATCATGCTCCAGGAACGTTGCTTGTGCCTGTGAAGTCATCCTTCGGCGGTGCGGCCACCATGGCATCCTTTCAGATGCTTTAGGTCCGTCACTTTGCGTCCCGGTTTTTCAACCGGTTTGCCATTTCGGAGATGATCTGCTTATGTAATTGTATAGCTTCATTATAATCCTAGTACAGGTGATGTCAACGGCTTGAAGCAGGTTATGAGGACAATATTTTTTGGGAAAATCAGGGTGTTTGAACCATACAACAGTCCCTCTGCCAAAACAGGTTAAACATTCGAACGCTTAAACTCAGTATTAACCATTAGCCTCAAATTCCAGCTCGAATCGACCATAGCCTTCAATGTAAAATCCGAGTCGGCGATCCCTGAGATTTTCGCCCATAATCTTTTCATCAATGTAAAATGCAAATTCACTATTTACATTAACTCTGCAATAACCAGCATCAGCATCCGGTTTGCCTGCAAGACCTGCAGGACAGATAAAGGCTGCTCATCAGCCATGGGTGGTGAGGCGCATGGAGATGGTCATGACGCCGCCGCGTTCTCTTAGGAAATGGTTTAGCCATACAGAGGTGCAGGATGCGTTCATGTGTAACCTCCTGTTTAATAGATTAATCACTAAAGTAATGACGTAAATTCATAACCGACATGACAGCCTTACACCCAAGTCTTCCAGACCTCGGGACAATATCCAAGCGTCGCTTGCTTGCCATTTCGAACTATAGGTGTCTTAAAGAGCTTGGGATGATCCAGCAGAATCTCCGCCCGAAGCTCGTGGCCGCCAATACGGTCCAGATTGAGTTCTTTGTAAAGTGGTGATTCCATGTCAAACAGAACATTGAGCCCCAACACGGCGACGACACTGTTTAGTTCCCCTTTGCTGAGTCCTTTGTCCAGCAGATCTATCTTTTGAAACTTAATGCCCCGCTCTTTAAAATAGCGCTCCGCCTTTTTCGTATCAAAGCATTTCGACTTCCCGAAAATTTGGATGTTCATAATTAGCCTCCACAACTGCAATTTCTTAAGTTTTTTCCATTGTCTCACGATCCGCCACGTCATTCAAGCGGCGGGTTCGGCAATTATCACAATTTAACTTGTTGACAAATTGACATAACACTCGCGAACAACTTCAACTTTGGGGACGCGGACAAAAACCAGTTCAGTGCCTGTCACCAACTCAAAAACAGTGCCAGAGCTTTCGCATGAATATAAATTATTCACCTTTATACCATTCTGCATCCCGTCACAAAACCCACACAAATTTCACATACCCTTTCGCCCTAAAATCCCCCCTCAACATTCTTGACACCCACTCGTGGATCGGGTATAGTGTTAATAACAACCCCCTCCTGTAGGGGGGGTCCAGAAAGGGGCCACCACGCTTGAAAAAAGCCTTTATAGTCAAAAATAAATGCGACCAGTCTCCATTTTGCCCAGTAAAACGCGTCTGCCCGACAGGCGCTGTGACTCAAAAAAGAAAGTTTCTGAAAGCAGAACATCCCGTCATAGACGCCGCCCTTTGCATAGGCTGCAAGAAATGCGTCACTGTCTGTCCGCATGGCGCCGTCGCAATGAAATAGGGCGCACCCTTAAGGCCTCAAAAATTACTTATCCAAAGTGCCGCATGATTCATAACCAAAAATCAGCGGTATTTTTATTTTACAAAATTCACCTCTAACACCAGCTCCTCAGATCCGGCCTCACACCCCATTCCCTCGCCTCCAACCACACCGTCCATATAAATCCAACACAAAAAACTTCCAAAAACACCTTGACTATTTATTAATATGTGCTATTATTTATAACAGATAAAGATTAAATATCACATTGATTGTATATATATTCAACGGAGGGATAAGTATGAAAGGCTACATCGTACTCAACAACGGCATGGTCATCAACGGAAACTTTGAGGGCAAGACCGCCAACGTTCTTGGCAGCATTTCATGCTCAGACACCGGCAGCATCTCCATTCACTGCGACGCAAACGGCACCTGCGTCACCATCGTAGACGCATCAGCCCCAGCCGGCGCAGCCGATGGCATCTTCACCACCGACGCCTTCGACCTCCTGGCCTCCAAACTCAGCACCGGCGAAAACCACCTGGCTAAACTAGTCATCGACGACCTCCCTTTTGACTATCACCTCTATGATGTCAAAACCTGGCTCGGTTACAACCACCCAATCGCTTCCTAAAACAAAATCCCAAAAAACCGCAAAGCTCCAGGCAAACTGCCTCGGAGCTTTTTTATTTGCCAAAACTGTCCCAAATCCAATCCGAACCACCTTCACTCCTATGCCCAAATAAAAACGGGAAGCCGGCGTCCACAGCCACAGCCGCTTCACACCCTCTTCCCGTTTGTCATCCGCTCTAACACTTACCCATTCAGCTTGGCCGTTTCAAGACCTTTGCCGATGGTCTTCGCCGCCTCCAGCCTTCTATTCCTATAATAGATCAAAAGGTCAATAGTCACCATAACCATATTGATGCCATACAGCACCATGACAAGATCCCGGCTGTTGAGCCACTTATGGGTGAGCCCACTCAAATATCCAATGATGATAACATAGGAGAACACCGGACTTTTCCCGCCCGTGCTCTTGCTGGTCCAGGATTTATGTATGGAAATTGGCCACGCAAAGCCAAAGCATGTCAACATCACAATTTCAAATATACTCATTTAAGTCCCTCCGAATCAATGTCACTGCGCCTTGTATACATAACGCCTTTGTCTCATCCATTATAAATCAGGATGACTTTCAGGTAAACCCCTTTGTCAAGATTTCCACAAAATCGAGCAACGCTGCTCTGATTATGGTAACGCTCCAAGAAAACCTCTCCCAAACCCGGCAACCTTCGAAGTACTACTGTCAAACCACCACAAATTACTACTAATTAGAATTATTTTTAAAAAAGTACTTCCAATTAGTAATAATTGTGTTATAATGAGAACAGTTATCAAACACAAAACATCATTCAAATATAAACAACCACTTGAAAGGGGTATTTCAAATGACAAACACAAAATTAGCAATCGTCTATTATAGCGCAACAGGGATCAACTACCAGCTCGCTCAGTGGGCAGAAGAAGCCGCAAAAAACTCAGGAGCAGAAGTCCGTCTCGTAAAAGTTCAGGAGCTTGCTCCGGAAGCAGTTATAGAAGGCAATCCGGCCTGGAAAGCCAATGCCGAAGCCACAAAACACATCCCAACCGCGACTTCAGATGACCTCGACTGGGCCGATGCCATCCTCTTCAGCGTCCCAACCCGCTTTGGCAACATGGCTTCACAAATGAAACAGTTCATCGACATCCAGGGCGGCCTCTGGGCACAAGGCAAACTGGCGAATAAAGCCGTCAGCGCCATGTCCTCCGCGCAGAACCCGCATGGCGGCCAGGAAGCGACAATCCTCTCCCTTTACACCTCCATGATGCACTGGGGCGCCATCATAGTCGCGCCTGGCTATACCGATGCTTCCATCTTCAAAGCCGGCGGCAACCCTTACGGCACCTCTGTTACACAAGGACAGGACGGCAAGCCGGTTGAGGATGCTAAAGATGCGGTTGCCCACCAAACAAAGCGACTCATCGAAACTGCTGGCTGGATTAAAAACGGCCGCGCCTAAACCCACTGACGAAAAAGTTCAATCCGAAAAAACATCGATTTTCCTCCAAAAAAATCCCTGCGGCGCCCAGCGCTGCGGGGATTTTCGAGAACTGGGTGTCTGACACCGAGTTTCATCACGGCTGGTGCCTATTGACCCCGAGTTTCACCGAAGCGGATGTTTGCAACTAGCACCTATCGCCCTGAAGTTTCTCCAACAAAAAGACAGGATAAAATGGACGTCTCATCCATTTTTATCCTGTCTTTTCTCCTTATTCACAACGCCTTCGTCAACCCGCCATCCACCAGCACCGTCTGGCCTGTGATGTACGTGTTGGCCTCTGAGCACAGAAATACAGCAAGCTTCCCATACTCAGACGGTTTGCCATAGCGGCCCAGCGGAATGTTCTTGAAGGTTTCTCTCTCAATCTCTTCCACGGACACATTCATGCGGTCTGCTCTGATTTGATCCAGGTAGGTAATTCTAGAAGTCCCTATGCGGCCAGGGCCTATGACGTTGACGAGGATACCATCGGCACCAAGCTCCTGAGAGAGGCTCTTGGAGAGGCCCACCACACCATTTCTGAAGGTGTTGGAGAGGATCAGGTTTTCCAGGACCTGCTTCACGGACGAGGAGGTAGAATTCAGAATGCGCCCTCCCCCGCCCGCTCTCATGTGCGGCAGCACCAGGCGGATCATCCTGACATAGGACAGCAGCGTCAGCTCAAAGGCATTCTGCCAGACGTCATCCTCAAACTGCTCAAAAGTGCCGGCAGGTGGTCCGCCTGCATTGTTGACCAGGGCATAAATAGAGCCGTAGGCTTTGACAGTTTCCTCCACCAGGCGCGAGAGGTCCTCGGGTTTTCTTAAATCACCCACACAATACAGCGGCCGGCGCCCGCTCAGAATCTCAATGTCGTCCGCTGCCGCTTTCAGTTTCACTTCTGACGAACTGAACAGCATGACATTGGCGCCCTCCATGGCAAATTCAGTGGCTATGGCTTTGCCGAGGCCATCACTTGAGGCCAGTACAATGGCCGTTTTGTTTTTGAGTCCTAAATCCAAAACAATCACCTGCTCCTTTCGCCTGTAAGGCTATGGCTCTACCACCCACGCCCGAAGTCACGTGTGGGCGCGTCTATTTAATCAATCAATAAAATCCTTATCCTTCAGGGACTTCAGCACCAGGCCGTCCGTCGGGAAAGCCAGGACCATGTTCGAGGACTCCAGCTCCTCATAGGAAAAGAAGTCAACTTGATCCAGGTCGTCGAGGGGGATTGGGTCCCCTTCAGCCTGCGCCAGGAACCAGAGGCCCACGGTATGCTGGGCAGGATTGTGAAAATTGGATTGAACGGCGAAGATGTCACCCAGCTCAAAGTCCAGACCGGTCTCTTCTTTCATTTCACGGACAAGGGCGTCCCGGACGTCCTCGGTATACTCCACGTAACCGCAGGGAATGCACCAGGTGCCGCTGAAGCTGCCTATGCGCCGGCCCAGCAGAACTTTACGATCCCGAATCAGGATTGCGGCGACGCCGACCGCAGGATTCTGGAAGAAAACGAAGCCGCAGGACGTGCACTTGGGCCGGTTGACATCCTGGGTTTCCTCCAGGGACAGGTGCCCGCCGCATTTGGGGCAATGCTGGTATCTCATGGGAGTTCACCACCTCCAGGGAATAGAATTTGCCGATGGTGACGGTACCACAACCATCGGCTAAAAAAAAGTTCTCGGTTTTACTTAACCAAAAAGACCACCTTGGTCAGCAGCTCGCTCTCAGTCACTTCCTCCGGGCTGTTGTAATAATATTCATAGACGACCCCGGTCGGTTCAATAGCCCGCTCGGCCATCCACTGGTTCAAGGCGTCATAGATGGCGGTCATGCCTGCGTATGGCCCCTGATACATGCCTGCGACCTTCTTTCCGGCCGGAATCTCGCCGGACTGGATCTCCGGGGTGCCGTCAAACACGCGGGCAACAGGGACGCCAATTTCCACCTCCAGGGCGGTCATATCCATGTTGTAATAAGCCACGAAGGGCATGTCCGCAGGCTGCTCGCCGCGCTCGTAGAGGTAGCTGAAGACTGCTTCATAGGCTTTTCCAATCACCACCGGAAGCTGGTCCACAGAGGTCACATGCCGCTGAGACAGCACCGGCTGAGCGGCTGTTTCGAACAACTCGATTCCATAATACATACAACTTCCTCCATTCCAAAACACTCATGCCTGTTGCAGGCATTCCACAGACGACATGCTGTCACACAATCCTAATCAATGATTTATTACCCCGTTGGAGCGGGGCGAAAACCTTGAAAAGCAGGTGTTTTCGAGAAAATGATCTTCTGTCGTCTTAAGTCCCAAAAAAGAAAAAGAAACGGGTATCTGAAGCCGCTTATTGGCCTTCTGGCACCCGTTTCAACTCTATCTCAATTTCCCCTGATCCTGGAGCCTGCCCAGGAAATGCGGCATCTGGACCCGCCACCAAGGCCAGTCGTGGTCCACGTCGTAGCCCCAGTAATCGATCCAGGCCGGAATGCTTTTCGCTTTCAAGATCCCTTCCATGGCCCGCGTGTCGCGGATGGTGTCCTCTTCCCACAGCCCCAGGCCGGTACAGATGATGATATTGCCCCGTCTGTAAGCCTCCAGGTAATGATTGTCCTCCATGTTCTTCAGGTAATCCACCGGCGAGTTGATGTAGACGTCGTAGTCGCCTATGTTTTCGCCAACGAAGAAGCGGGCGTCGTAGATGCCGCTGAGGGCAATGACTGTGTCGAAGACGTCCGGGTGGCGAAAGTAGAAGTTGACGCTGTGGTAGCCGCCCATGCTGCAGCCCGTGGCGATCATGCCGCCCTTCCAGTTGGCGTGGTGGCGGACGAAAGGCACCAGCTCCTCAATGATGTAGGCGTCGTAGGCGTTGTGGTGCCGGGCGCGGTCCCCGGGCCACCCGAACTTGCTCAGCCAGGTTTCGGCGTCAATGCTGTCCGGGGTGTAGACGCGGATCAGGCCGTTTTCAATGAAGGGCGCTATTGCCTCGATCATTTTGAAGTCCTCGTATTCGAAGAAGCGTCCGCCACTGGACGGGAACACGATCATGGGTTTGCCCGCGTGGCCGTAGCTTTTGAATTCCATGTAACGCCCCAGTCGTGAGCTGTAGAATTGATGATAATCGACTTGCATGCTTGATGCCCTCCTTAAAATCTCTGCCGATGGTCGCATCACGCACACCCTGATGCGGTGGCTGGGGTGGGTCACCATCGGCAGAATTTAAATGTCTTGGGTGGAAATTTGATTTGGCTATTGTTGTTTACAGCTGCTCTAGCTGTTCTCCCGGGCCATAATGAAGCGGCTGGCTTCCTTCAACGGCTCAATCTCAGGCGAGCGGATGACAATGGCATAGTCGCCTATGGCCGCGGCGAAGATCGACGCGATTGGGCCGTGGTGGACAACCAGGTCGCCGTATTTGTCCAGCGAGTCTCCCGTGGAATGGCTGTGGCGGATCAGGCCGCGCTGCTTGAGGCCCACGTAGGCGCAGTAGTAAGGGCGCTTGGCGTCGATCTCCACTGGATTTCCGGCGACGAGCTTCGCGTACTGGCTGTAAAAGTCGAGGTCGTTGGAGAAGTTGAACATGTCCATGGAGAGTCCCCCCGGCGGTCGGACATTGACTTCGAGGCCAATGAGCTTCTGGTCCTTCTGACGGAAGAATTCAATGTGAAAGAAGCGTTCCCTCAGGTTGAAGGCTTTCACGGCGGCGAGGCCCAGTTTTTTGAGGTCCTCCGGGATTTCGCGCTGGCTGTAGTAGAACATGTCCAGCTGATCGTTGACGGTCTCCATGACGCCTTTGTCAAAGATGAAGGAGTTCATGAACACGACGTCGCCGTTGCGGTCCACGAGGCCGTCGAAGGTGTGGATCTCCCCTTCAATGAATTCTTCCATGATGTAATCCGTGTCCGGCTTGGTTTCGAAGAACCTGTCCAGGTCGGCGTCGCTCTTGATTTTGTAGGTGTTGGCGGCGCCCACGCCGTTGTCCGGCTTGGCGCAGACGGGGTAACCGGTTTCCTTGATGAGGGCTTTGGCTTCTTCCGGTGTTTTTATGACCTTGCCGCGGGCGACAGGGACATTGGCGCTTTTGAAAACTTCCTTCATTTTGGACTTGAATTTGACATTAGCCATATCTTCGGTTTTGAAGCCAAAGACGTTGAAGTCCGTGCGAAGCTGGGCGTCCTGTTCGAGCCAGTATTCGTTGTGGGACTCGATCCGGTCGATTTTACCGTATTTGTAAGTAAAAAATCCGCAGGCTTCGAGCATTTGGTTGTAGTCTTCCATGTTGTCGACTTTGTAGTATTCGGTCATGGCATCTTTGAGCTCCGGGTCCAGTTTGTCATACGGCTCAGAGCCGACGCCCAGGACGTTGACCCCCTCTTCCTTCAGGCGGATCGCAAAGTATTTAAAATTGGATGGGAAATACGGTGATACAAAAACATAATTCATGGTCGTCACCTCGCTGATTGATGAAATCTTCTGAAATTGAAATCATTTCATGATTTTTTGTTAACCTATCTTAACATAGAATGGGGGCGAAATAAAGGAAAAGGCGGTGAGGTTTCGCGGATATCGAGAAAAATAGGCAATTTTTTGAAGGAATTCAAAAAGAAAAGGCCAAAAGGAGCGCCGCTGCGCGTTTGGAAGCGAAGCAGCCGTACCTTTTGGCAAATGGAGGGGGAAATCCGCGAAGGCTAAAAGACGTGCAAAACAAAGATGACACGGTGTGGGAGAAAGCTTGCTTTCGGACTCACGTTGTCACCTTTGTTTATATAGGGCGCTGCACGTAACCAGAGCGAAGCTCTGGTGCATGGCTGATAGCGAATAATGTACATTCCGCAAAAGGCGAAGCGAGGTGCACGTCTGATAATGTGAGATGAACATTAAAATCATCTAGATCAGGGAGCTAGCTCACTGATATTGGGGTCAGGTTCAAAGATGCGTTTGGGGTCAGGTACGTCAATCAACTGTGTACCTGGTCCATAATATTACAGAATCATTACCGTCCCCACCTTGAAGTTGTCCGCGTCCCCAACCTAAAACGAAAACGCAACCCCTTGGAATTTCGATACTAAAGCTTCAACGTCTTTTGAAATGACAGCCGCATCTTCTTTAAGAATCAGTGAGCGATAAATCAACTGGGCGATCTGATCCATATCGCCTTCCTTCATACCCCGGCGGGTGATTTCAGAGGTGCCAATCCTAATTTCCGGGCTTGCGCCTGAAAAGTCATCCGAACAAAGAATGTTTGCCTGCTCCAGATGCTTGGCAGGACCCACCTGCACCTGAGCGCCTGCGTCAACCAGGATAATATGTGACTCAGAGAATCCCCGGTTCTTGCCAAGGACATTAAAACCAACTTTCTCCAGCGCCACAGCAAGCGCCTTTGAATTCGCCACAATCTGTTTCGCATAGGCAGGACCAAAGGATTTCATCTCGAGCAGGGATGCCGCCAGAGCCGGAATTCTGAAAAGGTGATGGCTCGTCACCAAAGATGGAGACAAAGTCTCCCCAACCTTCTTCATCAATTCCCTGTTGTTTGAAGTCACAAACCCGCCCTGCGGTCCCGGAAAAGACTTATGGGTACTGCCAAACATGATATCTGCGCCTTCATCCAAAGGATTCGGGAACACGCCACCGGCAATCAAGCCCGTCACATGGGACGCGTCGTAAGCGATATAGAAGCCCAGCTCATCCGCAAGTGCCCTGAACTGTCGCACCGGCTCCGGAAAAAGCGTCCCAGACCCGCCAAAGATGACGAGCTTCGGCTTTTCAGCACGGATCTGCGCTTCAAGCTTCGCGTTATCCACCGCCCGGTCCTCATTAAAAGCCATGTATTTAACATTAATCGTCTTATTGAAATGGCTCACTTGGCACATTGGTCCCACAAGACCATGCCCCCAGTTTTCCAGGCTGACCTCAATGACCAGATCCCCCGGATCCAGCAGCGCCAGCACCACAGACATCCCCGCCATGTGCCCGCCAATTGGTCTCAGATCCACGTATTCCCCATGAAATACCTCTTTCATCAGTTCATGGGTCTGAACCTCAAACTCATTGATATATTTATTTCCTGTATAATCACGCACAGATGGGTTCAACGTCGCATAGCACCCATAACGGTTGCCAAAATCGTTGTCCAGATAGCTGCGCACTTTCTTGCTGGTGTAATTTTCAGACGCGATCAGATTCAAGCAGTTGTTTCTGTAGTCATCGTGCTGCTTCAATAACGCGTCCAAATCTCCAAGGGATTTGAACATAACATTTCCTCCTTATTTTCCGTTGCTTCGTTTTCAAGCGTTTTAAGAGCTTTTGCCGATGGTCACCTTTCCCCACCTCTGCCCTATCCGCCCCCAAGCGGCCTGAAAACAATTACTGTATCCGCTTCCTTCAGCTCATAAGTTGGATACGTCTTCATGAGAAGCGGCGTTTTGTTGACAAAGACGGCGACAGACTTGGGGAAACCTTTGAAGCTCAAGAGTTCGCTGACGGTCATGCCCGCATCGATTTCACACGGCTTATGATTCAGCGTAATGCTGATTCTCTTTGTCTCACCCACAGCCTGTCCCTCCTTTTTGTCACTCAAATTTGTCGTCTATAGCAGCCAGTCCAGGGACAGCTTCTTCAAAGTTGCAGCCGTCGGATTGCCGGTCTGCGGATCCCAGCCCGCCATTTCATAGTACAGCTTCTTTCCTGCTTCGAAAGCGTCACGGTCGACATGAATGCCTTTTGCGGGACCATCGGTAAAAGGTTCAAAGAGACGAGCCGGCAGCGTGTCATCCGCAGCGGTAAAGCCTTCGCGGGCATTAAACTGCCGCATCATGTTGATCCGGCGCTCACCAGCCATCATCAGCTCATAAAGGGAGGTCTCCCAGCCAAGCCCCGCGCGGCAGAGCTCCAATAATTCATCCGGACCATAAAGTTCCCAGGACGGACCCCAGACAAACTGGCAAAGGCTCAAGGAGTCAAGCACTGAGAAATACTTTTGCGTATCCAGCGCGAAACGGACCTTTTCTGCGTCCAGTTCATAAGGGTTATCATAACCCTTCCAGATTCCAAGCTTGCTGAGGCGCTCACGCTCACGACTGTCTGGTGGCATAACCAGGAAAACGTCATGTTCACTGGATTGGTGATCTGCGCCAAACGGATTGACGGCGTAAACCAGGCCAACAGCGGGTTTATACTGCGGCATATGGGCCGGCATCTCCTGCTTCTTGACGGACATGCTGAACTTTTCAGACCCGCCGCCTATCTTCTCAGAAGCGCGGGCACTGCCTTCTGCAAGCAAATCCCCAAGGCCTTCGCGCAGAGCAATTTTCTTGACCAGCGCATTGACCGCTGCACCGTTTCCAAACTTCAGATCCAGGCCCTCTGCTTGCTCTGAAGTCAACAGTCCTTCTTCAAAGCACTCCATGGCAAAGGAAATTGTCGCGCCACAGGAGATGGTATCCATCCCATACATATTGCAGAGCATATTGGCTTCGCATACCTCTGCCAGATCTGTGACGCCGCAATACGAACCCAGGGCTGCACAGGTTTCATACTCAGGGCCGCCGTAGACAGGATCCACCCGGCCTGGAATTTCGACCACGCGCTTGCAGCGCACCGCGCAAGCATAACAAGTATCACGCTCTTTTAGTACTGTCTCATACATGGTCGTTCCAGTAATATTTGTGGCACCTTCAGGGAAGTAACCTGTTTTCCAGTTTCGCGTCGGCAGGAAACCCGAGTCGCTGAAACCTTCCAGATCGCCATCTGTGCCATTCAGGCCCAGTCCCGCGACGCCTTCGTTTTCTTCAAGTCGTTTCCGGGAGCTTCGCGCCAATGCCATGAACGCCTCTGTGTCAGCTGCGACCATCGGCCGGCCTTTTTTGACGACCATGGCTTTCAGATTCTTGGAGCCCATGACGGCACCCATACCGTTGCGGCCATTGGCCCTGCTGCATTTGTTGATGATGCAGGCGTACTTGACGAGATTCTCGCCCGCCGGGCCAATTTGAGCAACTTCAATATTCTTGTCTCCAAGTTCGTCCTGAAGAGAAGACTCCACTTCGCCGGTCACTTTGCCCCACAGATGGGACGCGTCCTTCAGCTCAGCCTTGTTGCCATCAATCACGAGATAGACCGGCTTCTGAGATTTGCCCTTAAAGACGATGGCATCCCAGCCGTTCATCTTCAGATAAGAGGCAATGAAGCCGCCGGACTGGCTGTCTCCTGCAGTGCCGGTGAGCGGACTTCTGGCAGTGACGTTCATTCTGCTGATGCCGCTGATTGGCAGCCCCGTCAGAGGTGAGACGCTGAAAACGAGTACATTGCCTCGATCGAGTGCTTCCGTGCCTGGTATGTAATCCTGCATCATCAGGTAAAGCCCAAGAGCTGAGCCACCTGGATACAAACGGTAGATTTCGCCTGGAAGGGTTTTTCTATTGATGGTACCGGATGTGAGATCGATCTCCAGGATTTTAGCTTCTGGAAAAATTACCATTTCCATCCTCCTTTAGTGGGATAAATAGTATCACCCGCACGTTTCGCTTGTGATACTCTGAGGTTGTCGACATTCTTCAATTAGACTGGGACTGCCTGCAACGTTCATTAAAGTATCCGGCTTAAGCTTAAATTTAAATGCGCCTGGAGCGCCGTACTCCAGGCACATCCTATTTAACTATTAATTTTAACTTTATTACTTCGTCATTTCCGCAACTTCTTCGATCAGTTTGTCGAGGATCGCTTTGCCGTCAGCGCCGACGACAGCTGCGTAACGGTCATACGCGGCAGCACTGGCTGCTTGGAAAGCTTCGCGTTGCTCAGGTGTAAGTTCGACAATTTCAATATCGCTCGCTTCTTTGATTTTATCGAGGGCAGCACCATTGAGGTCTGCCTGAATTTCAAAGGAGTAAGGACGAAGCTCATCAATTGTGTCGAGAACCATTTGTTGAATATCAGCAGGAAGTCCGTTAAAGAAATCTGGATTGGTTGCCGTTGTTGTCATGAACAGGTTGGAGCTGGCAAGTGTGAGGTACTTTTGAACTTCGTAGAACTTCATTTCTTCAATCGCGAAGAGTGGATTTTCCTGACCTTCAATCATATTGAGCTGGAGACCGGAGTAAACTTCCATGTATGGAACCGGCGTAGGATTCGCACCGTATGCTTCGTAGGCTGCGACGATCATAGGAGACTGCATGGTACGCATTTTCATGCCCTGCCATTCAGCCGGGGTTGTGACCGGTTTGTTGGAAGTCCACTGCATTGCGCCTTCTGTCCAGTAAGCCAGGACTTGAATGTTCTTTTCAAGATATTTGGCGCTGAGCATTTCGTTTAAAGCCACACTGTTTTTGAAGATTTCAGCATTCTTGTCCATATCATCTGAGAAGAGGAAGTGGAGTGAGAATAATTGGTTCTCAGGAACGACGGTACCAGTGTTGCCCGGAGATACAATTGCGAACTCAATGCCGCCATTTTGAAGAATCTCAGCCTGTTGGAGCGCATCGCCAATTTGGCCTACAGGATAAATTTCGATGTTGATCTTGCCGCCAGACTTTTCTTCAATGATTTCTTTAAACTTCTTGACATAAAGATCCTGAACGCTGCCGTCAATTTCCTCGTGGGCAAAACGCCAGCTGTAAGTCTCTTCACCGGTTGCCGCAGGGGCCTCCGCAGGTTTTTGTCCGCAGCCGACAGCCGCAGCCCCTACGAGTACAATCAGCATTAACAATGTAATAAGCTTCTTCACAATGAATCCTCCCTTAGTCTCTTCAACTTAGTGTATGACCTCAGCTTTTGGGCTCGCAGCTGCTTCTGGCTATTGCCGCTTCGCCCGTCCGCTGTTGGTACAGTGGGTTGGTACAGTGTGTTACTTCAGCATATTCATAATAGTTCTGACGTGAATCTCCACGCCGGTTTTGAGTGTGCTTTCATCAATGTTGAAGCAGGTATGGTGGTGCGGATACTGGCTGCCCACCTCCGCATTGCCCGTTCCAAGGAAATAAAACGCGCTGGGTACCTTCTGGGTGAACTCCGCGAAATCCTCACCTGCCATGCAGCGATGCTCAATAATGCCCTCAGGTCCGCCGATAGTTTCGACCACCGCCTCCCTCAGCACTTGAACCATGCGCTCATCATTCATCAGTGTCGGATTGCTCGGAATGTACTTCAGCTCATAGCCCACATCCTGGGCTTCACAAACCCCTTTGATCAGTCGCTCGAACTTCTCCAGCAAGATTTTTTTCTCGACAGGCTCATTGGCGAACATGAATCGGATGGTTCCACCCAGCTCAACGCGGTCCGCAATGATGTTCCGGCCGCTGCCACCTTTTATCCTGCCTACCATGATGGTGATAGGAACTAAAGGATCGATCTCCCGGGTTTGAATACTTTGCAGCAGCTGCAGGATCGTTGATGCCGCCAGAATTGGGTCTTTTGCCGTATGCGGTGTTGAGGTATGCCCCGGTTGTCCAATAATGGCGAGTTCAAATTCTTCCGTGGCTGCCATGACTGGTCCGTTTGAGAGTCCAATTTTTCCGCTCGGCACCGGGGTCCAGATGTGAACACCGAAAGCCGCGTCAACCTTTGGATTCTCAAGGATACCTGCCTCAATCATGTTGAGGGCACCTGCTTCCTCTTCGTTAGGTTGGAATACAAATTTGACGTTGCCCTTAAGTTGGTCTTTATAACCAGAGAGGATCTTTGCTGCAACCAAGAGCATGGCAGTATGACCATCATGTCCGCAGGCGTGCATCAAGCCAGGCGTTTGTGACGTGTAGTCGACACCGCTTTTTTCCTCTTGTGCAAGAGCGTCCATGTCGGCGCGGAGGAGGATTGTGGGACCATCGGCAGAGCCTGGGTCCTTCTCGCCTTTTAAGAGGCCAACAACTCCAGTGCCGGTCACAACCTGGGTCTCAATACCAAGCGCTTCGAGGTAATTCTTGACTATGCCAGATGTTCTGAATTCCTGATAACCCAGCTCCGGATGCCGGTGAAAATCCCGTCTGAGTTCAATCAGTTCGGACTCCAGCGCCAGTACAGCTTGTTTAATAGTGTCCATCCTTCATACTCCTTGTCTCGTAGGTCTTAAGGCACCAGCAGCAGCGAAATTTGTGGGAAGGCAATGATCAGCACCGAAATGATCACCAGCATAAAGATGTAAGGCGGAAGTCCTTTTATGACCTCAAGGAACGGCCTGTTAAAGATCGCTATACCGGTAAAGATGTTGCAGCCAAACGGTGGAGAAATGGAACCGATCGCGGCTTGAAGGGTGACGACGATACCGAGGTGGATCGGGTGAATTCCAGCTGCCATTGCCAACGGGAAAAAGATTGGCGTCAATATGATGATAACAACGATTGAGTCGACGAACATACATCCAATAAAGTAAGCGAAAGTCACAGTAATAAGGATTCTAAGCGCGCTCGGATCGACACCGAGAATAGCAGCCGTTATGATCTGCGGAATTCTCGCGTATGAAATCGCCCAGGAGAAGAGTGAACCAGCTGCGACCAGAATAAAGACTGAAGCCGTGACGGCACCGGTAGACAGCGCAATCTTAGGCAAATCTCTAGGTTTGATCGTCTTGAAAATCAGCATTTCCAAAATCAGCGCATAGAGCACAGCAATGGCGGAAGCTTCAGTCGGGCTGAAAAACCCAGAGTAGATCCCAGCAAAGATAATGACCGGAAAACCGAGCGGCAGGATCGCTTTTTTGAAAGAAACCATACGCTCTTTAAATGTAAGTCTGTTGCTTAGGGGTATGTTTTTTCTTCGGGCATCGAAATAGATGAAGACCGAGAAAAAGGCGAGAATCAATAAGCCCGGAAGGACGCCTGCTATGAATAGGTCTCCGACGGAGGCGCCTGTGACGACGCAGTACATAATCATGGAGATACTAGGCGGGATTAAAAGCGCGATAATAGCTGATGAAATAATCAAGCCGATAGTATCAGAATCGCGATAACCACTTTCCAGCATCCGGTTTCTCATAGGTTTCCCTATGGCGACAACTGTAGCCTGAGTAGAGCCGGAAATGGCGCCAAATAATGTACAGGTTGCCGCGGTCGTGATTCCCAGACCGCCGTGGATGTGCCCTACAAAAGTCTGAACAAAGTCCAGGAGCCGTTTTGCAGTTTGCCCGGCAGACATGATGTCCGCTGCCAAAATAAACATTGGAACCGCTAGCAGGACGAAGGGCTGTACACCGGCAACAACCTGCTGGATTGCCAGAATTGGATTGACGTTAGGAAAATAATTGAGCAAGATCGTCAGTGGTGCCACGATCATGGTCAACAACATTGGAAAATTCAGCAGCAAGAGCGCCACCATGATGGCCATTAATAAAAGTACCAAGTCAACACCTCCCTGGCCAGACCGGGCGGCAGTCTTTTAACTGCCAACCTTCGCCAGCCAAATTCAGTCAGTTGGGAATCTCATCACGCATTGGCATCTGAAGGCGGGATGATTTTAAGGTCCGTATCCAGCACTACTTCAGTGGAAAGATAGAGCTGTTTTCTTGTCACGTTCAGGATAAAAGTCCTGGCGTACTCGATTGCGCCCAGGATGAATCCTATTGGTACAATCGCAATGATCAGATACATAGGTATTCTCAGTGAAGGGGTAACCCTGCCGAGCTCCAGAACCTTCATGGTGTACTGAAAACTGATGAAGGCAATGTAGAGCATCATGACAGCAGAAACACCTGAGATGACGATCATGAAAATTTTCTTGAACTTAGGATTCAGCAGATCGAAAACCGCTGACATGGTGATGTGGTTTGCTTTCTTTGCGCAATACCCGACGCCCATGAACGTGACGATGATGGTTAAGCTCTGCCCCACTTCCTCTGCGAAGGTCCAGCTGGAGTTCAGGAACGTTCTGCTTAACACGCTGCCGATGAGGATAAATGCCATCAGCAAAATTGAATAGCTTAACACAAACTCTTCAAATCTTGTGATGAATTTAAAGATATTCTTCAACCCGTTTCACTCCTTTCAAAACCGCGAGTTTCTCGCGCTTTTGGATTATTTCACGAGCAGTTTTCTCGGATAGTTCGTGAAGGTCTCAACACCCGTTTCTGTGACGCGGAATGATTCGCTGATATCAACGCCGCAATCCGACAACCAGATGCCTGGGATCATGTGGAAGGTCATATTTGGTTGAAGCACGGTCTTGTCTCCAGGTCTTAAGCTGGCAGTGTGCTCGCCCCAATCAGGCGGGTAGTTTAGTCCCATGGAGTAACCAATGCGGGAGTCTTTGATGAATCCGCTCTTGGCTATGCTCTTCGCCCAAGCGCGCTCCACATCTTCAGCATAGATACCTGGCTTGATGACACTTAAGGCTTCATTGATCCCTTCTACAACTACTTTGCCGAGATCAATGACCGTTTGAGGCGCTTTGCCTAAGATCATAGTTCTTGCGAGTGGGCAGTGGTAGCGTCTGTAACAACCGGAGAGCTCGAGAATGACCGTGTCGCCATCCTTGTATGGCTCATCTGTCCAGCTGAGGTGCGGTGTTGAGGTTCGAATGCCGCTCGGCATGAGCGGAATAATGGAAGGATAGTCTCCGCCAAATTCTTCAGTTCCGTAAACTTGAGCCGCTGAAACCTTCGCTGCCGCATCACATTGCCTGACACCAATATCTACGGCTTCATAAGCAGTTTCCATAACGTGCTCGGCAATACGTGCAGCTTTTCTCATGTAAGCAATTTCGTTGTCGGATTTTATGATCTTAACCCAGTTCACCAGGTTAGTAGCATCAATGAAAGTTGCCGATGGGCAATTTTTCATCAGGCTCTCCTGACATTTCGCCGTGAAATAATATGTATCCATTTCTGTTCCGACGACTTTTTTGTCGTAGCCCTTCTCTTTAAGGATATCTGATACGAAATCCATAGGATGCTTAACAAGGGATTGAACATAGTCATCCGTGTAAGCCCGGATATCTTCTTCTTCCAACCATGTAGTCAGTCTGGCAGCGTTACCGTCCTGTCCGCGTCCGACCCACATGATCTTGTTTTGATCCATGAACACGATCAGACATTGATGGACATAGAAGGACCATCCGTCAAATCCAGATAGATAATTCATGTTGGCAGGATCTGTGACTATTAGTGCGTCAATCCCTTTCTCAGCCATGCTTTTCTGCGTCCGGCTAAGTCTTTCCTGATATTCCGATACTTCGAAATACAGCGTCTTACTCATTTCTCTTTCAACCTCCGTCCTTTGATTGCTACTTCTGAACAACATTAACTTCTTAGTGAATTAGTGCTGTTGATGATATTTCATTGTGTTTCATTGTGACAAATCCTAAATGTAAGATTTTGTGTCGATTGTCGACAATTGTTATTAAAAAGGAGACAACCTCCTCTTTAGTCGGTAGCCTTAATAGGGATTCTCAAAGTTGCCTTGTTTATAACTGTTGATGTGATTCAGGAAAGCTGTCTTGCACTTCTCCAGATCCCCGTTCCTGAGATGCTCAATGATCTCATAGTGATCCGTAGCGGTCTGCATCAAATCCCCTGTTTCATTTGTGTCGTACATCATTGCCATTTTTAACTGAAAAAACATGTCTTTCAGAATTTTGATCCGACGCTTGCTGTCAGATTTGTTCCATAAATATATATGGAAATCCATATCCATTTTGTTGATTTGAATGACTTTTTCCTGATCGCTCAAATCACTCTTAACAATATAGACCATGCGGTCTACCAGACTGGTCAAAATTCTAAAATCCTCATCGTTTAATTTGTTCTCTTGGATCAGGATCCTTAATATGTCATATTCGTGAAGAATTCGAATATCAAAGACCTCATGGACGTCTTTAATGCTGAAAGTTGTAACGTAAGTCCCTTTTCTGGGAACAATTTCGACAATACCTTCCTTTTCGAGATCCTTGATCCCTTCTCTCACCGGCGAACGGCTGATTCCGAGATTTTTAGCAATTGACGCTTCCAGCACATGGTCTCCGGCTTTGTACTTTCCCACAAGTATTAGCTCTTTAATATAATCGGAGACAACGGAACACAAATTGTCCCGTTGATATTCAGTTATCGCTTCTGCCATTGGGCATGACCCCTTTGCTAAGGAGAATTTTCTGTTGTCTATAAACCTATTATAGCAGATTGTCGACAATCTACAATCCTTTTTTTCAGATAATTGCGAAAAACTAAAGCCGTGCACAAAGTCATATGATTTTGCGCGTTAGAGAGCTTGCTCTCTGGCGCGTGAAATCATATGACTTTGTATAGGGCGCAGCCCGCGACCGAAGCGCAGCGCAGCGGAGCGAGGTGCACGGCTGGCAACCAAAACTGTACCTTTAGCAACCGATTGATCATAGAGTACATCTATCTTAAAATGCAGCGCAGCCTGAACCGAGCACAGCAAGGTTTGGCGCGGAGCGGTGTATCATCTGCTGTAATTTATTTGGCTCTTTTAGCCTTGTGTGTTGATGAAGCAAAATCCATCTTACGGTCTTGTCCATTCTCCTGTCTCGATATTCTTTTGCAAGACAAGTTCATACCCACCGTCTGCACGATTGAAATAGATTTCTGTGTCATTCTCCCCCAAAACTAGTTCAAACTCACTTTTTGCCCTAAATGAACTATTCAAGCCACCAAAAGTAGAATAAAAGACAAGATAATGCGGTTTTAATGCACCACTCTTATCTTCAAAACCTCTTGTATAACCCATAGACGATAGAATGGTGGTATTAAAAGTCAATTTTGCGCCCTCCTCTGATACATAATAGTCGAGCAATATCACATCAGCTCTTTCGGTAAAGCCTGTTCCAACTAAAAAGGAGAAAGTCAGAACAACTATTACTGAGATTACAATTATAACAATACTTTTCTTCTTCATATAATGACACCTCCTAATTCGAGTTTATGATTTGATAACACCGAACGGTTTTGTTTCTCTAATATCTTTTCTTGTCAGTATCAGCATACTTGAAATGCTCTCATAGAACAAGGATTTGACTTGTCTGTATCTGCTGATCCTACTGTTTCTCTCCGACCAATTAAACCAATACTTATAGTTTCCTATGTATTGGTTTGCTGTCGGCAAGGATAGTTTTAGTATAGGGAGTAAAAGTCCTGTCACAATCCTTGCAGCGAAATCTTTGCTTTCCTCTGGCATTACCAAACTTGACAATATGTTTCTTTCCACAATGAGGACAGACTAATCCATCGGCAAATCTTTGTTCTGCACACTTGTTCAAAAAGTCAGGAAGACCAATATAGCCTTCTAACTGATCTATAATTTCTGCATTTATTTGCTCTAAATCTTCTCATGACAGCAAATTCAGCAGTATTCTAATTTCATTTACATTTGCAGTCATATCTATCACCTCTTAATGAGATTAGATATAACTGTCTTGATTTTAGCCGAATGTGGATTCGATTATGTCGTTTTCCATTATCAACACACACAGCTAACAGAGCCATTTATTATTAACCGCATCCTTTTCCCAAACTTCCTCCCTAACTTCTATCCTTTAAGTGTGATTCCCGTCCTTTTCAGGGTATAAGTTTAATGCTAAAATGAGGAGGTGTTCTAATGAGCGAAACTATGCTCCAAAAAGTCGCTGACCTTAACAACCGAAGAAAAGCTCTGCTCGCGGAACTAAAACAGCTGGAGGAAGACATCAGGCTTGCAAAAGAAGCCTATAAGAGTTCTGCAGACCCTGATCCGGAAGTGCTTGAACACTGGAATGTCGAGCACGAAGGACCTATCTCTACAGATGAAGCAGAACCAAAGCTCTTCGAACGCGAAAAAATCTTTGATTAACCAAAGCTTGCTTACGTACACTCAACTTGAGTGCCTCCGTGCAGCGGTCTCCCGCTGCCAGAGGCATTCTGCATGCATAGACTCAGACAATCACAACCCCTATTTGCGAGGAGGTCTACAAATGGACGTACGCTACGGCGCCAATCCAAAAGATGCCAAACATTATGACACCACCCAACTTAGAACTGAGTTTCTCCTTGAGCAGGTCTTCGTCCCTGATGACGTGACGGCGGTTTACTCCCACATCGACCGCGTCCTGACCTTGGGCGCCATGCCCCTGACCGCCACCCTCGACCTTCAGAAGAACGTTGACCCTGAAAAGGACCTGGGTGTCAGCTATTTCCTGGAGCGCCGTGAACTGGGCATTATCAATTTGGGAGGACCAGGAACGGTAATTGCCGATGGTCACGCCTACCCCCTAAACCGCCTCAATGCCCTTTATATTGGAAAGGAAACCCGTGAAGTCCTCTTCAAAAGCGATGATCCTTCCCAACCTGCAAAGTATTACATGACCTCTGCCCCAGCCCACACCAGGTTCGAAACCAAATTGATCACTCTCGAAACCGCCAACAAAGTAGAGCTTGGCAGCTTCGAAACCTCAAATAAGCGCGTGATCTACCAGCTGATCCATCCGGCAGTTCTTGAGACCTGCCAGCTTTCCATGGGCTGCACCATCCTGGACACCGGCTGCGTTTGGAATTCCATGCCTTGCCACACCCATGAACGCCGCATGGAAGTCTACCTCTATTTCGATGTGCCTGAAGACAACCTGGTCTTCCACTATATGGGGCAGCCTCAGGAGCTGAGAAGCATCGCCATGCAGAACGAGCAAGCCGTCATCTCCCCGAGCTGGTCCGTCCACTTTGGCTGCGGCACCAGCAATTACAGCTTTATCTGGGCTATGGCCGGTGAAAATAGAACGTTCACGGACATGGATCATATTAAGATGATGGATTTGAGATAAGGTGGACGAGAAACAGACATAAAAAGGAAGAAACCGGCGAACCGGTTTCTTTTTGTGGAAGTGAAACTGGGGGTCAATAGGCCAAAGGCCGCAGACACCCAGTTTTCTCAAAGTGTAAATTTACACCAAGCTTTGGCACCAATCCAAATTGAGCAACAGGCACTCACTACAATTTCCAAACAATTTGCATGATCGCAAGGTGGCTATCCTATGAAAAATATTGATAACAAAGTCAAATGGGGCATCCTGGGCGCGGCGTGGATCGCCAATGAACGCGTCATACCAGCCATTCAAAAAGCTGAAAATGCTGAAGTCATCGCAATAGCCAGCCGCTCGCAGGAGAAAGCCGACCGGATGGCAAAGGCCCACAGCATTCCGAAGGCTTACGGCTCTTATGAAACTTTACTCGACGATTCAGAAATAGATGCCGTCTATATTCCACTACCAAATCATCTGCACCTCGAGTGGACACAGAAAGCCGCAGCTGCTGGCAAACATGTCCTATGTGAAAAACCCGCGGCGCTAAGCGAAGCTGAGGCGCATCAAATGGTTGAGGTATCCGCGAAACATAACGTGCTCTTTATGGAAGCTTTTGCATTCCGCTGTCATCCAAAATGGCAGGAAATTCGCGAACTGCTCAATCAAGGTGAAATCGGATCCATCCAAAATGTCTCCGCTCGCTATTCCTTTCAGGTCCTTAAAGAAGATGACATCCGGCTAAACGCCGCTTATGGGGGAGGCGCCCTTTATGATATTGGATGCTATTGCATACAAGGCATTCGATTGATTATGGGCGGGGAGCCGGAGTCTGTTGCAGCAATCCCTCAGATGACACCTAATGGCGCTGTCGATCAAGCCATGGCTGTTGCCATGAAATTTCCCGGTGGCAGGCTCGCCACAATTGATTGTACTTTCGCAGGCAGCTATAACCAGTCCATTGAAATCACCGGTACCGAAGGCTTGATGCGTATAGAGTTTCCCTACCAGCACCCCAAAGTCAGCCTAACTAAAAATGGCAAAATTAGCACCAGCGTCTTCGAGTATCAAACCAACGCCTATGCTGCACAAATTGAGCACTTTAGTGAATGTGTGCTGGAAGGGCGACCATCGGCTATCCTCCCTGCTGAAGATGCGATTCTCAACATGCGTGTGATCGACAAAATTTACTCAGCTGCTGGCATGCGGTAATCGGGAAACCAAGGTCAATAGGCCAAAGGCCGCTGACACCCGCTTCCCCTAAGGTGTAAATTTACACCAAGCTCTGGTACAAGATTGAACTGAGCAACAGGTACTCACTACAATTCAGACACAATTCGCAAATTCGCCTCGAAAGGAGAATCCCCTTTGGTAATCCCACAAATCAAACCCGTCCTGCTCTGGCCAGACAAAGTCACGATCTGCGAGGTCGGGCTCAGAGACGGACTTCAAAACGAGCCTAAAATCCTCACCGTAGATGAGAAGCTCCAGCTTCTAAACGCTGTGGTCGACTCCGGTGTTAAAATCGTCGAGCTGGGCGCCTTTGTCCACCCCAAAGCGGTCCCACAAATGGCCGGCATAGAAGAATTGGCCTCCCGTATGACCAAAGTCCCCGGCGTGGAATACCGCGTCCTGGTGCCTAATCTAAAAGGCTTGGAACGGGCTCACGCTGCCGGGCTGACCAAAGCCAAGCTGACAGTCTCTGTCAGTGAGTCCCACTGCATCAACAACTTCAATCAAACACCGCTGGAAATGATGAAAGGCTTTGAGACTTGCGTTGAGTTCGCGGCTAAGAACAATATTGAAGTCTCAGGGGCCATGTCCTCGGCTTGGGGCTGCGCTTTTGAAGGGAAAATTCCCGTCGAACAGCTCGAAAAGATCACCCGTCAGTATCTCAACCTCGGCATCACCGAGCTCTCCCTCTCCGACGCCACCGGCATGGCCAATCCAAGACTTATCTTCGAGCTGGGCAGCCATATGATCGAAACCTTCCCGGAAGTCCGCTGGGTGCTCCACCTCCACAACACTCGCGGCATGGCCATGGCTAATATTGTCGCCGGCCTCCAAGCCGGCTTCAGAACCTTCGATGGCGCATTTGCCGGGCTCGGCGGCTGTCCTTACATCCCTGGCGCCTCCGGCAACATTGCCACAGAGGACGTCATTCACATGATGCACGAAATGGGCATCGACACCGGCGTCGACCTGACAAAGGCCATGGATACCGCGCGCCTGGCGGAAGCTATAGTTGGCCATCCCGGCGCCAGCGCAGTCCTCAGGGGCGGCCGATGCGAAGATTTAACCTCAGAAACAGCGCGAAAGCAGCTCAACAAATGAAAAGTCACTTGACAGACCATCGGCAGATCACTATAATTAATTCAATTAAATATATGTCACCTCTTAATAGAGATGACGCTTATCCAGAGAGACGGAGGGAACTGGCCCTATGAAGTCCGGCAACCTGCCCATTGAGGCGTGGTGCCAAATCCAGCGGTTTAACCGAAAGATGAGGAATGCGTGATTACGTAAGCTCTGCCGTCGGCGGGGCTTTTTTTATGGCCGGATTCTTCAATTGCGAAATAGCAATATCATAGAAAGTCAAATTGAAATTGAAATTGAAATCGAAATCGAAACACAAACCGAGACGGAGGGACACACCTTGAGCGACAAGAGAGAAAAACGCACCTTTGATGAGATCAATGAAAAAATCAGAAACGGCACAGTTGTCGTCTGCACGGCAGAAGAAATCCTGGAAATGATCGACCGAGACGGCGAAGAAGCGGTCTTCGAGGCCGTAGACGTGGTCACCACCGCGACCTTTGGACCAATGTGCTCCTCCGGCGCTTTCCTGAACTTTGGGCACTCCGATCCTCCAACGCGCCTTGAAAAGCTGACCCTCAACAAGGTCGAGGCCTACGGCGGACTGGCCGCTGTGGATACATACATAGGCGCCACCGCTGAATCCGAGGACCAGGGCTATGAATACGGCGGCGCCCACGTCATCTGTGACCTAATTGACGGTAAAGAAGTCGTCCTCGAAGCCACCAGCAAAGGGACAGACTGCTACCCCGGCAAAAAAGTTAAAGCCACCGTCAAACTGGAAGACCTAAATGAAGCCTATCTGTTCAATCCTAGAAACGCTTACCAGAACTACGCCGCTGCCACCAACGGCTCCGGCAAAGCGGTTTACACCTACATGGGCACCTTGCTTCCAAACTACGGCAACGTCACCTACGCGACCTCAGGCGCCCTGAGCCCGCTGCTGAATGATCCGGAGCTCAGGACCATCGGCATGGGGACCAGGATTCTCGTTGGCGGGGCGGTCGGCTACGTGTCCTGGAACGGCACCCAGTGCAACACCGCTCCGACACGAAACGCAAACGGCACCCCCATTGGCACCGGCGCGACGCTGGCGGTCATTGGCGACCTGAAAGAAATGGACACCAGGTACATCAGCCCCGCGGTCTTCAAGGCCTACGGCACCTCCCTCAACGTGGGCATAGGCATTCCTATTCCCCTCCTCGACCGGGAGATGCTGCGCTTCTGCGCGGTGCGCAATGAGGACATCGAAACGAACCTGATCGATTATTCCGTGCCGCACCTGTCAAGACCAACAGTAAGAAAAGTCAACTACGCGGAGCTCCAAAGCGGACAAATTGAAATCAATGGCAAAATGGTCAAGACCTCCCCGACCACCAGCATGCGCAAGGCCCGTGAAATCGCTGACATATTAAAAGAAAAAATAAAGAGCGGCAGCTTTGAGCTGCAGGCGCCGGTAAAACTCTTCACCCAAAATCAGGGCGTCAAAAAAATGGCCAACGCGGAGGTGCTGGAGTAATGAAAACGAAAATGTACATGACATTCCCTGCCACGCTCACCAACACGCCGGTGACCTACGAACTCATCAAGCGCTTTGACCTGAAGCTTAACATCCTGAAGGCCAACATAGATTTCAACCTCATGGGCTCCCTCCTCTACGACATTGAAGGCCCGTCCAAATCCATTTCGGAAGCCATTGAGTATCTCCAGAATCTGGGCCTCAACGTGGACCTGATCCCGTCTGTGATCACCATTGACGAGAACCGCTGCACGGACTGCGGCCTGTGCACCTCCGTCTGCGGCATCAAGGCGCTAACTATTGCCGCGCCGGACTGGAAGCTCAATTTCGATCCGGCCAAATGCGTGGGCTGCAACCACTGCATCCCGGTCTGCCCGTCCCGCGCCATTTCAGGCCTGGTGCCGGAGCCGGTGCTCTAAAAAATGAAAAACCAAGGCCCTGCCGATGGTCACATCACCCAACCTCCCTACGAGCCCCGCTTCTACAGGGACTGGACCAGCGGCCAGCAACAGCATCCCCTCAGGCGCTTCAATGTCACCCAGGGGGAATCTGACCTTGACCTCTATGTGTCGTCAGAGATCAACGGTGTCGAGGACGTGCTGGCAGAGTGCCGAAGCATTCTGGTTTCACAGATTGAGTCAGAGCCTGAGTTTCTGGAAAGTCTGGCCCCCCTCGTACCTCGGACTGTGGATCCGCCTATGATTCGGAAGATGAAGCAGGCCGCTCAACTCGCCGGAGTGGGACCCATGGCCGCCGTCGCCGGCGCTGTGGCCGAGGTCGTTGGTTCTTCTCTGCGCCAGCGGAATACGGACGTTATCGTAGAAAATGGCGGCGATCTCTACCTGGATCTGTCTACCTCACGCCGCGTCCTGATTTATGCCGGAGATTCTCCCCTCTCAGGCCGTCTGTCCCTCCACATCAAACCCGAGGAGACCCCACTTGGCATCTGCACCTCCTCCGGCCGCTTTGGACATTCCCTCAGCTTTGGACGGGCGCACGCCGCGGTCATCCTCTCTCAAAACACCGCTTTAGCCGATGCCGTCGCCACCGCCACCGCCAACCGGGTCAACACCCCCGAGGATATTGACGCCGCAGTGAAATTCGCCGCGGCCATCCCCGGTGTCAAAGGCGTTTTAGTGATCCTGGACGCGCATTTGGGTATGTGGGGTGAGCTGGATCTTAAGCCGGTGAAGAAGTGAAAAAGGAAAAGAAGCCACTTGAGGTCCTCAAGTGGCTTCTTTTTTTGATGAAGAAACTCGGGGTCGATAGGCCAAAGCCGCTGACACCGAGTTTCTTTCCTTAATCCGCAACCATCGGCAAAAATACTGTCTCTCCAAGGGTCTCGAGCAACACCGTGGGCAGATAAATTTCTTTGACTCGGGCGAAACTCTTTTTCGCTACCTCAGTCCATCTCGCAGCTTCCCCGGTGGGATCCGGAAAATGGAGCACCGCCAGGGACGCAGGTGTCAAGCAGCGCTCCACAAGCTTTCGCGCGGCGGGAATCGCAATGTAGGGGAAGTTGGCTATGACCACATCCAGCGGTGAACCAATTTTCGAAAGGATCCCTTCAAAATTTATGTCCGCCGGCGCACTGTCGCCAAGCTGCGCCACGACCATGGAGGGCGACTTTATGACAAACATCAGGTTCGTCACATCAGCGTAATCCTCGCCGTCATGCAGCGTCCTGAAGATTTGGAGTGTCACGCCATTGCAGGTCAATTCCGTGTGCTCGTAAAGCTCTAGTTCAACCGCTGTCCATCGGTCGCTCCCCGGGACTGTGCTTGAGCCCGACTCAAAGGCCTCCCCGGATAAAGTCGACACAGAGGCGGCCTTCAGCCGCCGAATCACCTCAGGACTGGACACCAGATGCGCCCCTGGCTGTGCCTCCAACAAGGCCAGAATCCCTTCTGCGTGAAAATGATCCCTGTGGTGATGGGTCACAAGCACCACATCCACATGATCATAAGGTGCAGCGTTGGTAAGCAGCGCCACACGCGCAGCCTGCTCGGTGTCCAAATATAGGACATTGCCAGGCGTCGTCAGCGGATCGATCAGGATCTTCTTGCCGTCCAGCTTGAGCATCACACCCGCGTTGGCTATATAAGTCAATGAATTTTCCGTCATACCGCTTCACCACGCTTTTTCTTTCTTTTTGCAATCTGATTTTCCAAAAGTCCGCTGGTCGTGTAGACACCTGCGAAAACCATGAGTCCTCCAATGATTTGAGGCAAAGTGATGGACTCCCCCATCAGTATACTGAACAGGGAAGTAAACACAGGGATCAGGTTCAGGGTGACCCCTGCCGTGGCCGCGCCAATTTGTCGTACGGACAGGTTCCAAAACATAAGAGACCCTACCGATGGAAAGAGGACAATATAAACCACACTCAGTATTCCAGAGGTGTTTAAAGCAATGGGCGCCTTAGTTTGATAGACAACCACCGGCAGCATGACAAGGGTGGACAGAACAGCTGCAGCAGCACTGGCTGTGATGGGCTTAATAGTTTTGAGCCGCTTTCCGACAATGGAATATACCGTCCATACCGCTATGGCAATCAGCATCAGCAAATCGCCGCGGTTAAAGTCAAGACTGACAAGTCTCGCCAGATTCCCTTGGGTTAAAATGACCATAACCCCTGAGAGCGAGAAAACAATACCCAGCTTTTGCAGTTTTGAGAGCCTCTCATGAAGCACGACTGCAGATACCGCAACCATTAAGGCAGGATTCAACGCACTTACCAAAGACGCATTTACTGGCGTGGTGTATTTAAGGGCTGTATACAGTGCCATGTTATAGCCAATTAGGCCGTTGAAGCCCAGGAACAGCAGGATTGGCCAGGATTTGAAGACCTGCTTCCAGTTTGGTTTTTCGATAATTGTCGCAATGATTAACATAAAAATCGAGGCAAAAAGCCATCTCACAAAAGTCAGTTGAAGCGGGGTTACCTGGGTGACCACAGCTTTTCCCAAAGTGTAATTTCCAGCCCAGAAAAAGCTGGCCAGGATCAGCATGATCCAATATTTCAGGTTTTTCAAATTTTAGATCCTCCAAAATTATTCGTTTTGTCAGTTTCTACTTAATCGATCAACACCAGGCCGTAGCCGCAGCAGGCTGTGTCTTCCGGGCTGTTGGGAGATTCGGGACCGAGAGCCACGTGACCATCGGCCACACTTCTTATAGGTATGCCGCTGGCTTTGACAGTAGCCATCACGTCCATGCCGCAGGCTTCCATGGAAGGCCTCGCCTCGAAGGGTCGCGTGCAGAGCGCCATGGTGCAGTCGCTGCAAAGCAGGCACTTGCCGGCGCCAAAACCTAAGGCCTTATGATAGCCCAGCTTGAAGAGCGCCCGCTCCAGATTGAGGGCCAGGTCCGTGGTATCCTCAAGTGTCTGGCTCTGGATCAGCACGGCGTACGAATAGTCTTTAAGGACTTCCCTCGTCTCTTTATAGGTTGGCGTGTGAGGCGGGCAGCACAAACTTTTGCCATAATGGTCACACCCATAGCGGCACTTAAGCGCAACCCAGGCAGCGGTTTTAACGGCATCCACGCGAATGACCCGGGCATCACGTGCCCCAAGGTTTATGGCCTGTTCTATGATCTTCGCTTTAAACAAGGTGACAACTTCCTTTCAGTTATGGCTTTGGTTTCCATTATAACATGGAAGGCGGTGTGAAGGACAGGCGTCAATCGACCACCACTTCAGCTATACCCTCATCCAAAACAAAAATCCCCGCCGCAGCGGGGATTTCCTCAATTATTTCGCGTTCTCGTCATAGCTGAACTGCCAGCCTATGCCATATTTATCCACAACGCTGCCGTAGAGTTCACTCCAGAAAGTCTTCTGCAGCGGCATGTCGACGCTGCCCTCATCACTCATCTTCTCAAAATACTTCGTGATGCGTTCTTTGCTGTCGCATTGAAGAATCAGGCTCATGTTGTTTCCGACAGTAAATGGCATCCCCGGGAAGGTATCTGAAAACATGATCAGAGTGCCCTCAATCATTAAATTGGTGTGCATAATGCGGGATTTCGCCTCTTCCGGCATTGGATAGGACGGATCTTCCGGTCCCATGCCAAAAGTCATGTAGACGGGAGGTTCGGTTTCAAATACAGCTGCGTAGTATTCCACTGCTTCCTGACAATTACCGTCAAAGTTAACGTAAACACCAACTGACATTTTAAAGCCTCCTTGGGAGATTTAGGTCAATTTCGCTGTTGCTTGATTCGCCCTACATAGCTATTTTACCCAAAAGAGAGTCAAAAAACACTATTTATCAGTCACCAATTTGACCAAATGTAAGCGCTTTCTCGATTCGGGACAAGCCTTCGGCAAGTACTGCTCTTGGGCAGGCGAGGTTGAGGCGGATGTAACCATCGGAATTAGAAACAAATAGATTGCCCCCCTCTAAGAGAACCCCTGCATTGTTGGCGAAAAACAGGCAATAGTCCTCTTCCACAGGGAGATAAGCAGAAATATCCACCCATGCCAAGTAAGTGGCTTCAGAAATTTTGAAAACCGTTTTGGGGAGATGTTCGCTGAGAAAATCACGAGTATATTCAAAATTGCCGTCCAAATAGGTTAAAAGCTGATCCAGCCATTCATGGCCTGACGTGTACGCCGCCTGTGCGGCTACAATGCTTAGCGGGTTCTCAAAGCTGTAATGGCGCTGCTTCCAGACCTTGCGCAGTCCATCATTTGGAATGATGATGTTCGAAATCATCAGGCCGGCCATGTTGAAGGTTTTGCTCGGCGCCATGCAGGTAATGATCCGGTCAGAGTCAGGAAACAATTTGGCTAGAGGCGTATGCTTGAACTCCCGGCGCAGCAGGTCACAGTGGATTTCATCTGAAATGATCCAAATGTCATTCTCCAGGCAAATCTCACCAAACCGCTTTAGCTCTTCAGGTGTCCACACTCGACCGGTGGGATTATGAGGGTTACAGAAAATGCACAGCTTCACTTTTTCGTCTTTGGCAAGGCGCTCAAAGCTGTCAAAATCCATGGTGTATCGACCTTCCTCATTGATCAGGTCTGAGGTAACCAGCTCAATCTGGTTGTAATCCGCCGCATGCTTGAAGTAGGCATAGGACGGCGTGAAAATTATAATTTTATCCTCCGGTTCACACAGATACTCCACCAGCTCGTAGAGTGCCGGGATGATTCCGTTTGAAGTCACGAGCGTCGCCGGATCAAAATGCCAGCCGTAACGGCGGACTGTCCAGTTCAAAAATGCCTCGCCATAGGCAGGGTCAAAAATCATGGTATAACCAAAAATTCTTCGCTCAAGGCGCGCCTGCATAGCCTTGATGATTTCCGGCGGTGTCGCGAATTCCATGTCCGCAACCCACATTCTGATGAATTCTTCATCTTTATATGGAAATTTCATTGATGGCGGGGCTTTGAAGATGTAATCTCGGAAACCGTCCGTGTTCAAGGCATTGGTGTTTCTTCGGTCAATGATTTCATCGAAATTGTAAGTCATAGCGCGCCTCCTGTCCTTTTTTTATAGTATTACACAGTAACTTCCAAATTTCAAAGATCGACAGCAAATAAAAATCCCCGCCGAAGCGGGGACTTTATAAATATGACTATCATAGATTGGATGAAATTTAGCTCGGGTTCTTTACTATGTTTATGAGTGACTAACAGATATCACGGTACCAGTTTTGCCTTCTATTCCTGCTTTTGCCTTTTCAAGCGATGTAATCATGGCTTTTCTGCCAGGTTTGGATTCAGCAAATGAAATTGCTGCTTCTACTTTAGGGAGCATTGAACCTGGTGCAAAATGTTCTTCTTTGATATATTGTTGCGCTTCCGTCACCGAAATTTCACTGAGCCAGGTTTCGTTTGGCTTGCCGTAATGGATTGCAACCTGATCAACGCCAGTCAACATGATTAAATAATCTGCATCAAGAATTTCAGCGAGTTTCGCACTCGCAAAATCCTTGTCAATAACTGCTGCAACGCCCAGCAACCTAAAGTTATCCTCGATAACTGGGATTCCCCCGCCACCAACAGCAATGACTAAATGACCACGCTCAACCAGCACCCGAATACTTTCCTTTTCAACAATATCAACCGGCTTTGGAGAAGGTACAATCCGCCTCCACCCGCGTCCAGCATCTTCTACTAATGTCCATTTCTTTTCTAATTCAAGTTGTCTTGCTTTCTCTTCAGAATAAAAAAGACCAATAGGTTTAGAAGGCGCTGAAAATGCCGAGTCATCTGATGAAACTATGACCTGTGTTGCAATAGCCGCCACAGGAATGTTAATATTTCTTTTCTTCATTTCCTCGTATAATGCATTTTGCAGATGATACCCAATATAGCCTTGACTCATCGCCCCACATTCAGGAAGTGGCATTTCAGGCATCCCGCTCTTCGACTCCGAAGCAATTTGCATTGCCAAATTGATCATCCCAACCTGAGGTCCGTTGCCATGAGCCAGAACGACCTCATGTCCTGCCTCAATAAGATCCACAATAGGCCTTGATGTCGCTCTGACTAATTCCAATTGTTCCTGTGGCGTATTTCCAAGCGCATTACCACCGAGCGCTACAACAATTCTCATTTTTTCACTCCTTAGCAAATAATACGTATTTACTTAAAATAAGTAGTCAATTTACGCTTCTTTCTGAAAGACGGCTTGTCACCATCCTTTTTCAGACCTGTCTTCTCTTGGATCGCGACATAATTGGGACCGAGAGCATTCCACCAAACAGCAGCAGCAAACCCAATCCTCCCATTTCTAAGCTATTCGCTTCTCTGCTGAATAAAAGCAAAGGCAGGCTGCCGATGGTGAGTATACCGGAAATGGTCTGTTTGCCCACGTCTGTTTGAAAATAGCTGTGTTGCTTCATTTTTATCTATCCTCCATTAAGGATCGTCATGATCATAACAAAAGCGCCGACAAACGTTGCAGATAATATAGCCCAAACAATAATTTTCTTTAGCACTAATCCTTCCTGACCCAGAACGCCTACGGTTGTTGTTCCAAGAATAATTTTGCTTGGCGCAATGGTACTTCCTATGGCTCCACCTGCAGTCTGAGCGCCTAAAATCAACGACATGTCCAGATTCAATAGTTTAGCAGTCATTTGCTGAAATTCACCAAACAGGATATTGGAAGACATATTGCTGCTTGTCATAAACGCACCAAGCATTCCCACGCCTGGCGACAGTGCCGCATAATATTTACCTAACACCATAGCAGTCCCGCTGGCTAATACAGTCGTTTGACCAGTGCCGCCCATTATCTTAGACATTATTATCAATGCAACGACCGCTATTGTTGAAGGTACAGTTTTTTCGACACTCTTACGCAAAATGCCAATAATTTTACCAGGCTGAATATAATTTTTTGACCTAAAATACAAATATCCCAATGTGGAGGAGATCAGTAAAAGCGTTCCTGCATGAGTCAGCGGACTAAAGGGTGAATATTTGATATAACCCTTATTTATGACGCCATAGACCGTTTGAGTCTCAGGAAATGAGAATCCTAGCTGCCAAGAGTTTAAAAACTGGGTGACCGGCGGAATCATCAAAAAGATCATAGTTGCAAGGGTCAAAACTAAGTATGGAACAAATGCTTCAGCCATCTTCATTTGACTTTCAACTTCTTCATGACCATGTTTGGCAGAACGGTCCATTATCAAACTGTCTTCCAGTCTCCAAGGCGTATTGTAAAATGGCAGCTTTCCTATAAAATAAATTGCTGCTAATGCCATCAATGTACTTATAAAACACGACACATTTGGATCAAATATACTGAAGATCATTTGACCACCACCCTGTATAAGGCTGATCAACAGAATAGCGGGCATTCCCTTTCGAATAGCTGCCATTTTCCCGTAAAAATAGCAGAATGCAATCCCAGTAAAGACATCAATTATCAGAAGGAATCCAGAAGCCCACAATGCTGTCGGAATGAAGTAAGCGGTATCCCCAATTCCCGTTGACAGTACCAATGCTTGCCAGGCAATTCCAAGGGTTCCAAACGTATTAGCCCAAGCTTGTCCCAACAAAGCAAGTACAACAGCCCAAACCGGAAAAACTCCAATCCCTGCCAGAAGCGGCGCAGCTACGGCAACTGGGACACCGAAACCAGTTATGCCCTGAAGAAAGCTGGTGAACACCCATCCCAATGTCATGATCTGGAGCAGTTCATTAGGCGTGAACTTTTGCATGCCCCTCTTAAAAACTTCAAAAGCCCCCGCAGCGTATGTTACCTCATACAGGAGAATTGCGGGCCAAATTACAAAAAGTACAATAATCGCATTCCATATGCCTTTTGCACTTTCGAGTGCAAGTAAATTAAAATCTGCACCATAAAAAATAAATGCAACGACTGATGCTGTAACGACGCCTATTGGAGCAGCATCTGCAGCACCCCAATTGAATCTAAGCATCAATATAAGAAGTATAAAGACTGGCGATAATGCCAGAAGCCACATCCATAACGTGACAGGTAAATCCATAATCCCGCCTCCAATGATTAAAGCAGCAGCCCAGTTGATCAAGGCTGCCGCCCCTCAGACCAAACCTTAAATATTGTAGACTTCAGAATATCTCAGCACGGCCTTGATAAAGCATTCCAGCGGTGCCTCGACAATGCCGGCGCCAATCTGTCCTATTCCTGGTTCTTTGTGGGCCATACCGGTATTAATAACTGGCAGAATACCCGTTTCGACAACTTTCCTAATATCAATGCCCGTTGGAGCACCTTCAAAGTTCATGGTTGGCATCAGCAGTGATGGGCTTTGGCCTACCGTTATTTCCATCATGTCTCGAGAATAATTGAGTGCAGCTTCGACACTTGCAGCGCCAACAAATCTGACGACCGCCGGTGCGGCACCCATTGTAAAGCCGCCAAGTCCAATAGTTTCAACAATTGTGCTGTCTCCCATATCCGGGTTGGCATCCGACTCTGAATAACCAGGAAAATAAAGTCCCTTAGGCATATTAACAGGCGCCTCAAACCATTCATCTCCAAGTCCGCTGACTTTTATGCCGAAATTGGTCCCATTTCTACTCATCGCCGTTACTACAGTAGATCCCTCAATATTTTTAACCGGATCCATCATCGCTTTGCCTGCTGCCATACAGAGATTGAGGAAAAATTGCTTATTGTCTGTAATAAAGGATGTAATTCTAAAACGTTCTTCGACATCTTCAACGACTCTGGAGATAGCAGGAAGAACAGTTTTCCCAAACAATAGGGATGCGGCGATGTTGCGTTGATGCATTTCATCACCCATGGCAAGCGCTTCTGACATAAGTACACGTATATTAAGCGGGCCAGTGTGTGTTAATGCTTTTTTGAGAGCCGGTGCCAATGAAGTTTCCATAAATCTAAGCCGTTCAAGGACTTCCTCATTATTGGCGCCAAATCTCATGACTTTTCCCAAGCCTTCATTAAATGTCGAATATGCGTAATTTCCAAAAGTCTCATTTTTAACTTCATAGAGCGGCATTGAGTAACTGATCATTCCTGTCATTGGTCCAACAGCACCCATGCTATGATTTGAGACAAACTCGACACCGCCTTCTTCGACCAGCTTGACGGCCTCTTCGTCATTCTCTGCTAAGCCTTCGTATTTGATGACCCCAACAATTGCGCCCTTCATAGGTCCACACATATCTTCCCAGTCAATAGGAGGTCCAGAGTGACCAATGATATTTTTACGCATACCGGGCAACACTTCATGGGCAAACTTAATATCCACAAGGACTGGCATACCTTCATTTATTCGTTTTAATGCTTCTTCGTTCGCTGCTTGAATATTTGGATTCATTATTTTAGCCTCCTATTTCATTTTATCGAGAATGGCGAGCAATTTATCGTTGCCACCAGCTGGCGGCTTCCATTCAACATGTGCCGCGGTGACGCCCTGCTCTTTAAGTGAATGATAAAAAGTCTCAAGGCCTATATTAATAACTTTCATAGGCTTACCAAAGACATCAGATTTTTTCGACATTACAGCCCTCCAGTAAAAATTTAATTATCTCTTCAAACCAACATCAATGCCAATCGAGAAGCTTCAGCATTAGAGTTCATGACTATGACACCTAAGTCCTCCAATTTTGCCTTCTGTGTTTCCAGACCTTGGGAGTCCCCATCTGTCCCACAAATTGTCGCAATAAAAGTAATAGGTCGTTCTTTTAGTTTTGCTTTCCTGATAGCGGGCAACAGCGCGCCTGCAGGATCTTCATGTGAACCATAACCCAACAATATGTCAAACGAAATGACAGCAACTTCAGGGTCATCGATTTCACTTTCCATTCGTTGAAGGCGTAACCTTGGATCAATCATTGGATGCGGTCTTCCATCAGTAAAGTAATCATCACCCATGTCCAAGAAAGTGTGTCCATAACTTTTTTCGACGTTTATGAGAAAGGTCGTCCCATCCATTTTGATATTGGTGTTTATTGTACCCAGCATGTCCTTGCCTAAGAGCATCGCTTCATAAGTTAATGTCCCGCCTGAATAGAGGCCGCGAATATATTTTTGTTGATTGTCATATTTTAGCTTTTCCTGTGTAGCGATGTCCTCGAGTTTCTGTTTGCGATCCTGATCCCATTCTGATCTTGGAATTTCACCGCGGGCAACTTGAACCGCCATAACACCTGCATCTTCCAATGTTTTGGCATATACAACGTTGGACTCTTCCAAGAGTTGTGGATCCCCACCTAGAAAGCACCCAATAATGGGTTTCGAGATCATTGATGCTTTTAATAGAATTTTTTTCATAACCTCGACACCCGGAGGCTTGGTAACTATCACGATGACGTCAGTATCCTGATCCTCGCTCAATGCTTCAAGTCCTACCAGCATCATTCTTCCGCCTACCTCTGGCTTTAAGTCTCTTCCACCAGTTCCTATGGCATGAGAAATCCCAAAACCCGCTTTATGAACAATGACACTGACTTCCTGCAAACCGGTTCCAGACGCTGCAACAATTCCGATGTTTCCTCGATTGACTTTATTGGCAAATCCAAGAGAAACCCCATTGATAATGGCTGTGCCACAGTCTGGCCCCATCATCAGCAGTCCCTTGCCAATAGCTTTATCTTTGAGCCTGATTTCGTCCTCAACTGAAATATTATCACTGAAAAGCAGGACATTCAGGTCATGATCCAGAGCCTTGTCAACTTCCCTTGCTGCATAGCGACCAGGTAATGAAACAACAGCAAAATTGGCACCTTGAAGTCTTCTGGATGCACCTTCTAAAGTTTTCGACTTAATATCGCCTGCCGCAGATTGGTTGTTTTTCTCTTCCAAAGCTTCTTCGACGGCCTTTTGAACTGCTGCCGCAGCCTCATCGTTCGCTGCAACGACGCCAATAATCATATCGTTTGGAGTCGCGTTCATGTGTTCTTCAAGCAGCAACCCTGAGTCCGACATCAACTGCTTGTTATACTCTGAACCCATCATTACAGCAGCATTCTCTACACCATCAATGGCAGACAATTTGCTGGAAATCATCATAAGTGTAACAGAGTCATAATATGTATTGCTTCTAATAAAATTCTTAGTAATCATAGGTACCTCCTCTTGCAGTTTATCCCAATCATTATTAAATATGACATATCAAAGAATTCTTTGTATGAAAAAGGCACTCCGTTGTCTGCCGCGGTAGTTGCTGGCTGTCGCAGAAGTGCCTTCATAACTTCAAATCTGGGTCTTCATAACTATAATGTAAGGTGATAAAAATATTACTTCAACTCATATCATCGAGATAAAAATTTTCTTTCTAACACATCAACAATAGCCGTCCTTTATCTCGTATAACTGATCAATGCAATGTACCTCAAATCACTGGCTCCATCATTTCGAATGGCGTGAAATTCTCCGTCTCTGCAGATAGACAAGTCTCCGGGATAAAGTATGACATCATTCCCATTGTCATTATACATAGCTTCGCCTTCCAAGATATAATAAGCCTCTTGTTCCCCAGTATGGGTATGTAGTCCTATTGAACAGCCTGGATGGATGATGCTGATCCCATAAAGTCTTCCCATTCCGTTGAAATCAGAAGAATCAAAGAAGTTGATTATATCTATGATCCCTTCTCCGCCTCTTAAATTTGGCTGGTTCTCAAAACTGAATGACGAGGGCCTTTTAACCACGTTTTCACTTCCCTTTTGAAGTTTATTTTTATATCAATTAATACCAATACACCTCTGAGTTTGATTGATAGACGGCGAGTGCTGCCTGAAGTGCCTCACCACGATTAACCGTGCCACCGTTTGCAATAATACAAGCCTCAAGAGCGCTCAGTAATGTGTATACGTTTTTCTTTCTTGCGCTGTAACCCATAGTGCCAACGCGCCATATTTTCCCTTTTAATGCTCCAAACGCACCGGCAACTTCTACACTGAATTCTTTAAGCAGCATGCTTCTTACAGCTTCTCCATCCAAGCCTTCAGGTACATTGATGCAAGTCACTGTTGGCATTTTACAGGTTGGATCACCAAAGATCGTCAAACCCATCGCTTTTACGCCTTCAACAACTGCTTTCTCATGAAGTCTATGTCTGTTCAGACGCGTTTCCATACCCTCTTCGATAATCAGTCGAAGGCCTTCACGAAGACCGTAAAGCATTGTAGTCGCTTCAGTGTGATGATTCAAACGACCCGAACCCCAGTATTCCTGAATCTGGGATAGATCCAAATAGTTGCTTTGAACACGACGTGGATTATCCTGATCCCTTCCAAGTCCAAGTTCAACTTGCTTTCTTTCTGTAATCATTTTTTCAACTTTTTCATTGTAAGAAATAGGTGCCATTCCGGTAGGTACCGAAAGGCACTTTTGTGTGCCAGTACACACTGCATCTACGCACCACTCATCCATTTTAAACTCTGCACCACCAAGAGTCGCCACAGCATCTACAATAAACAAGACGTTATTTTCTCTGCAATATTTTCCAATTTCCGCAAGGGGCTGCATACAACCTGTTGAAGTCTCACCATGAACAACAGCAACAATTTTGGGATTCGTGCGATTAATTGCTTCAATAACTTCATCTGGACTAAAAACCTTGCCCCATTCTTTTGAAATGGAATGAACCTGTGCACCACTTCGATCTGCGATTTCAATCAGCATGTTCCCGAATCGTCCATAAGTAGGAACCAGAACTTTATCGCCAGCTTCTATCAAACTGTTCATGAGTGCTTCCATGCCTGATCTCGACGTGCCGTCAACTGCATAATTCTGTGCATTATTCGTTTGAAAAACATATTTAAGCATTTCCTTAACTTCGTCCATAATGGCCAGGAAACTTGGGTCAAATTGACCTATGATTGGCATACTCATTGCTCTTAATACTCTTGGTTCTGATTCGACCGGACCAGGTGTCATAATGGTTCGTTGTGGAACATTTAATTCTTTGTACATTTTAGTCCCTCCTAATTTTTCATACAAACTGTTAATCATGAATGTCCATGAAGTGACACTACGACTAATGATTATCAATATAATAAACAATTGCTGATTCACTTTCATTATCTCTATCGGATAGATGGAATGCATATTTTAGTCAAAGTTAGATAAGATCAACAGAAAATGATTACGTTATAATTATAACAAGCAAGCAACCTACGCCTGATTGAAATTTATTGGAACAAGCGTAGTGTAACTTGCAAATCTATCATACGAGGAGAACAATATGAAAAACAGAAAACTCTTAATGATTCCTGGCCCCAGCCCTGTTGTACGATCAATTCAAGATCAGATGGGCCGTGAAACAGTTGCTTTTGGTGATCCGGAATTTGTTAAAGATTTTAAAGGACTCCTAGATGACCTTAAAGTAATGTTTAAAACAAATGGTGAAGTTTTTGTAGTAGCAGGAACCGGAACGATGGCCATGGAAATGGCAATCGCAAACACTACAAAGAGAGGTGATAATATACTTCTGGTTTCGCACGGTTTCTTCGGTGATCGCTTCATCGATATCTGCGAGCGGAAGGGACTTAATGTTGATGTAATGTCCAGCGAATGGGGAAAAATTGTACCACCTTCTGAAATTGAAAAGAAACTTAATGAAAAAGATTATGCTGCAGTTACAGTTACTCATGTTGACACCGCAACTGGTGTTTGTGCCCCAGTTGATGAAATAGGTCAAGTTTTGAAGAAGTTCCCTAACACTTTGTTAATAGTTGATGGAGTATGCGCAACTGCAGGTGAACCAGAATATGTCGACGAAATGGGAATCGATGTTTTGTTTACCGGCTCACAAAAGGCATTCGGCGTAAGTCCTGGATTAGCAATCCTATGGGCTGGACCCAAAGCAATGGAAAGAAGAAGAACTCTGGGTACTATTCCTGAATACTACGTCGACTTTGATAAATGGTTACCCATTATGGATAACCCCTCGAAATATTTTGCAACACCAGCGATCAACTTAATTTGGGCTCTGAAAGAATCCGTCAGAATAATTAAAGAGGAAGGATTAGAAGCTCGATTCGCAAGACATCGCAAGGTAGCACAAGCAATGCAAAAGGCACTGGAGTCACTTGGTTTTACATTGTTAGCTGAAAAGGGCCATCGCGCTGTGACTCTGTCTAACCTGATCTATCCGGAAGGAATAGATGATCTATCATTCAGAAACCTACTGTCTGAAGAAGGAATCATGGTTGCTGGTGGCTTAGCGGCGTACGCTGGAAAGATGTTTAGGTTGGGGCACATGGGTAATATTGATATGCACGATCTGGTTTCCGTCATCGCTACAATTGAGAGAGCGTTATACCGGTCAGAACAAAACGTTGAATTAGGAAAAGGTGTTGGCATCTTTATGCATGAAATGCTTTCGTAATGTGAAGCAGTTAGCCTAAATCATCTGTTAAATGTACTTACTTAAATTGCCAACACTCTCTCCAATCAAAAAACCTCCTTCCTCAGGAGGTTTTTATAATACTGCTGTGAAAGCACTGGGAGTAGTCGATGAATAACTGAAGCGTAGAATTAGAACGCCTTTTAAAAAGGGAATAATTTACACGGATAAAAGTTTACAACTAATTTTTTAACAGAGTATTTGATACTTCAAATAAAACTATGTAATATAAGCATTGCTAGGTCATGTTTAGTAACCAATGAAATAACTAATTCCTACTCGCTGATCCGATAAGATTACACTTGAAAGGTAGGTATTATTATGGCAATTCCTTTAAGCAAAATTTGTGAGTTAACCTGTTTTGAAAATATTAGATTGGTTGCAGGCAATGATAGCGTTATTCATAAAAACGTCACTGGTGTCACCATTGTTGAGGCTCCTGATATAGCTGAATGGATTAAAGGCGGAGAACTACTGCTTACAAGTCTCTACAATTTCCATTCAGATTATGAGAGACAAAAAGAAATGGTAACCAAACTCGCAGAAAAAGGCGCAGCTGGACTGATCGTTAAAATTTCCAGATTCGTAAAAGACGTGCCAGAAGTCATCATCGAAACTGGCAATCGATTTGGTTTGCCCATTTTCGAACTTCCTGGCGATGTTAAATATATTGACATACTTTATCCAGTCATGTGTGAGCTTTTCAACCGTCAGGTCACTATTCTTGAACATTATAAAAAATGTCACAGCAAATTTATTGATCTTTCTCTCAATGAAGGTACTTTGGAAGATATTCTTAAAGAACTGTCAAATATCATTCGTCAACCAGTCATGCTATTAAACCATGATTACAAAATAATCAATGCATCAAGCTCTCAGAATGTAAGCGCAATTCAACCTGCTGAGAAAATGAATCATTTGGAAAGTTCATCCTCATTGGATTTTTACAGACAGAAGATTGGATTAGCTAAAGATGGCGTCATTGTTGATGCTGACATGATAATAACCCCATTAATAATCTTAGACTACATAAAAGTCTACCTAGCTATCGAATCATCGAATAGACCACTATCAGAACTGGATTATGTTGCCATAGAAACAGCTGTATCTAATATTTCTCTATCATTAGTAAAACAAAAGGCAATCCAGGAAATTGAATATCGTTTTAAAAATGATATTATTGATGACTTGATACAAGGCAGATACGTCTCAGAAAACGATATTGAAGCTCGAGCTAAAGCAGTGGGATGGGATCTTAACCAATCACTTGTTGTCATACTTGTCCAACTTAGACATATAGGTCCTGGAAAAGATTTTTTAGAAGAAAAAAATGTCTTTCGTCGAAAAGAATCAATAAGCAGGATTCTAATGGTTATAAACAATACAGCATCTCATTACATCAAGAATCCTATAATTATTAGCAAGAGCGACCGATTTATAATTCTCTTTCCAACAAAAGAGATCCATTCAAACAGTATAAAACGATTCTCAGATGAACTTCATAGCAATATTAAGTTACAAATTTCGAATGTTTCTACATGTATTGGAATTGGAACTGAATCCAAAAAAATATCTGAAGTGAAAAAAAGTTATATTGAAGCAAACGATGCAGCTTCTTTCGGAAAGATGGTCTATGGTGATGATGTGGTCATTGAATATGATCAACTAGGAGTATATCGCCTATTGTGTCAGTTTCAGGACCCGGAAGACTTGAAACGCTTCATTCACCCTGCTTTGCTCAAGTTATATAAATATGATACTGATAAAAACAATGACCTGATTACAACCTTGGAGGTTTATTTGAGCAACAATGCCAATGCAAAAAAGTCAGCTGAAGAACTATTTATACATTACAAAACCGTTCAGTATAGAATAAACAGAATTAAAGAAATCATGGGCATTGAATTTGAAGATAAGATCTTTAAGCTTGAAATTGAAATGGGATTAAAGATCATTAACTTATTGAAGCATAAGAGTATAAAATAATTGAGTATTCGCCAAAATGGCGCATAATAAAAATCCGTCTATTTATTTTATTAGACGGATTTTTATTTTACTATTAACCAATTTTCATTGTAAAATTATATCTTAGCGTCCCTATTACAATCTTTTGAATAGATATAGGATAGCGGTTCTCTCCCAACCGAGTAGACCGCTTGGGGCACAAACGGGCCAAACCAGATAAAATCTCCTTTTTTAACCGGAAACCATTCATTGTCTAGGTTATATAAACCTTCACCTGACAAAATATAGGCACCATGTTCCTGAACATGCGTCTCAACAAACGGATGGCATCCAGGAGATGAAAAAGTCAATATGTGCATGTTCATATCGAAGTCGAGATGAGATGGCAATAGATCTTTTAATTGTACAGATTCCATTCCATCATAATCACAAGATTCAATTTGATTGACGTTTCCTACTACAGCTTTTGGTTCATATCCTGGGAGATGATCATGGCGTTGCTTGTATAATAGTAATTTGGCCACCTCTCCGCTATCATTTTTGAAGCACATATAATCGCTTGGTGGACAATAAAAATAGCCACCTCCATCAAGCGTAATAAACTCACTTTCTGTGTAAGACTTGACTTTTATTTGTCCACTCAAGCAAAATACGAAGGTTTCGATTCCTTCCCCACCAAATCCCTGGAGATTTTCACCTTCAGGTTCGACATTCACCAAATATTCAACAAAACTTGCTCCAATTTTCGGGGAAACCAAAATTGAAATCTTGCAATTCTTGAATCTAGGAATGACATTATTCACAAGACCTTCAGGTGGAACAATCGCGAATTTTCCTGGTCTGATTACTGCTCTTGAACTCAATAGATCCATCGGGTAAGGCATATTCAACACTCCTTAGTATTTGATTCAATTAATAAGCGAGTCTTTTAAGAACATCAATGACTGCTTCAACCCCTACAACCAAATCCTTAGTTTCAGTAAATTCTAATGGATTGTGACTGATTCCATTAACACTCGGGACGAAAAACATTGCTGATGGGTAATGCTGGGCCATTAATTGTGCGTCATGGCCAGCACCGCTGTGCATGACTTTGAACTCTAAGTTGTTTTGCTCACACGTCTCAATAATCATATTTACAAGTCCAGCATCCATTGGAACTGGTATTTCGCTCATATACATATCAACGGTTAGCTCCACATCTGTTTCATCTGCAATTTTCTTCATTTCTTTTTTTGCGAATTCAGTAAACTCTTCTAATGTATCCAGGTCTGTGTGTCTCATATCAACAGTAAAATTTACTTTTCCAGGAACAACATTGACGGCATTAGGCGATACTTCAATCTTACCAATTGTCGCAACCATAGGATCGCCATATGACTTAGCTTTGTCCACAATAGCACTCACCATTTTACTTGTCACATAGACCGCATCTTTTCTATAGCCCATTGGTGTCGTACCAGCGTGATTGGCTTGACCAACGACGCTTACATTAAATCTGCGTTGTCCAACTATAGCCGTCACCACGCCGATTGATTTGTTTTCTCTTTCCAATACGCCACCTTGCTCAATATGTATTTCAATATAATTCTTAATATCTGTTCTCTTTTCGTAATTGGAAGGCATGAAATTAAATCCAGAATTTAACATTGCATCTTCGAATCTTATGCCGTCTGCATCAACCAAATTTTTTGCAATTTCAGGTTGAGCTATTCCCAAAACGTTTTTGACCCCCCAAAAGGTACAAGGAAATCTGCTTCCTTCTTCTTCTGAAATTGATAATACCTCAAGATTCTTTTTTGGAGCCCCTAATGTCTTATATAAGTATTCAATAGCGACAAGTCCTGTAACGATCCCGAATTGACCATCGTATTTCCCGCCGTTCTTTACAGTATCAATATGTGAGCCTACTACTATAGTCTCGTTTCCGTTTTCCGTTCCGGTGACTCTACCGTATAAGTTGCCGACAGCATCATATTCTGATGTCATTCCAATATCACACATTATGGATTTAACTTTTTCCTGTGCAGCCTTCCAAGCGTCAGAATAAAGCAGGCGTGTAACACCTCCTTTATCATCCGCTCCTATTTCTGATAAGCAGTCCATATACTCAGTTAATTTATTCTCTATGCCATATCTACTCACAAAGCTTTCCCCTTTCAATTTTTAATCAAGTTATTCTTGGTTCAACTCGTTAACCAGATATTATCAGTACAACAAATGTAACTCATTGATATATGATGACAAATTTGATGCAGAAGTTTATCAAAGTTAGATAACAAAACAATCTGAAAAAACGAATATACTGTGAACATCAAGCAAACAGGAAATGCATCAAGGAAATAAATCACTTGCTTGTTCAAGATTCATCACTTTGGAGAATATTCAATGTAAACCTTTTATTGGGTGCTCAATATTCAATTTAACATGACTTAGAGATTTTTTATACACAAATTAAATTGTTCATAATTCGAGCAGACCTATACAAAATAATCGCTTCCATTCATATTAAGTTCCTTTTTCTTAATGGCATTGTCGCATACTTGTGCAATTATCAAAAACATCTGAATTATAAAAACTTAGGTGATACCAATTGGGATGCTGTGTAACGGTCGACCACCCAGTTAGTTTTCATAATAAATATTTATAATTCAGTTTTTTATAGCCATTTCTAAAATCTGTATGTTTCATTCCAGACCAGACCATTATTGAAAAACTTAGTAAGAACAAGAATCTACAAAATTGTCAAGGTCTTAATATGAAAAGGAGCGTTGAGTATATGTCTAATGCAAGCGCAAAAAAATCGTCATCATTTAAAATGTCTTTAACAAATCAAATACTTATTGCGACAATTGGTGGTATAGCTTTTGGATCTCTTGTTGGACCTTGGGCTGGCAATATTAAATTTATTGGAGATATTTTTATACGCCTTATTCAAATGTCTGTTGTCCTGCTAGTTATGACATCCGTAGCGGCAGCGATTGGAAACGTCGATGGAAAAAGCGCTGGAAGAATGGGCTTTCACACATTCAAATGGATTATCATAATGACTACATTTGCGTCATTATTAGGTCTTGCGTTAGCTCTCATCATCCAACCGGGTGTCGGCATTGATATTACTAACGGCGCTGTCGCTGCAGAACCTATTCAAGCTTCAGTTAAAGAAACTATTTTAGGCTTTTTTACCACCAACATTATATCTTCAATGGCAAGTGGCGCAATGATTCCTAGTATCATATTTGCACTCCTTTTCGGAATGGGCATGGGTACATATACTCGCAACTCCGGCAATACCGTTGTCAAAGAATTTATTGTTGGTTTTAATGCGGTTATAATGGAAATCATTAAAATGGTTATGAAACTCGCTCCAATCGGCATCTTCGCTTTGTTGTCTGCAGTCTCAGGAACTACTGGATTTAAAGTCATAATTCCGATGCTTAAGTTCTTAGGCGCACTGGCTATTGGTGACGTCATTCAGCTTATGGTTTTCGGACCAATGACCGGCTTATTAACAAAAACGAATCCTTTCAAAATGCCTAAGAAATTCGCCAAAATTGCGATCCTTGCAGCAACAACTACCTCTTCTGCAATCGTTCTTCCTACAAAAATGGAAGACTCCGTAACCAAGTTTGGCGTTAGCCACAGAGTAGCTGACTTTACCGGACCGATCACTATGTCCATGAACGCAAACGGCGCAGCAATGTGCTATGTTATTGCAATCTTTTTCATCAGCCAAGCAACGGGTGTTGTGCTTGCTCCTTTACAGATGGGATTGGCTATCGTACTCTCAATCATGATGTGTATGGGAACAATTGTAGTACCTGGCGGTATGGTCATTGTCTATACCTTCCTTGCTTCCTCTTTAGGACTTCCACTTGAGGCTGTTGCGATTCTGATTGGAATTGACTGGTTCTCCGGCGTATTCAGAACAGTATTAAACAATACAAATGATGTAATGATTGCCATGCTGGTCGCTGACAAACTTGGTGAACTTGACAGGGATGTATACAATGAGACAAAAACCGTGGAGTACCTCACTGCTTAAAATAACAAGTTGTTTAAATTTAAGACTCTAGATGAATATCGAAGTCCCTTTCAAAACATAAAACAATAGTTAAGGAAATGAACGTGATTTAGCAAACAAAATACGCCCAATAATGCAACATCATATTAAAGCAAAATCGCTGAAACTTCATACTTCAGCGATTTTGTGCTTTTAATGTTACTTGATTAAAACAATATTATTTTAATTTCTCACTTATTCTATTAATGAATCGATAATAATGTGATCATTCCACAATATAATTCAAATAACACATACTATAATCGTCATATCCTAACAACCGTTGGTTGCGTATAATAGAAGTGTGTAGGGTATATAACCTCCCAATAACCAGCATCTCAAATTCCGATCGTCGAAAGGAGAGAAGGGCCCACGCCTCGCGCCTGAGCCCGCAAAGAATGAGCAATGCCAGAAAAGTGGTCATCGCATTAGGAGGCAACGCGCTTCAGGAGCCGGGGAGCCCAGCGACTGCCGAGGCTCAACTCGAAGTTGTCAAAAACACCTGTGAGCACCTTGCTGAAATCAGCTGCCGTGGATATGAGATCGCGATTGCCCATGGCAACGGACCACAAGTTGGCCGCATTCTCCTCGCGTCAGAAACCGCAAGAGACGTGACGCCTGCCATGCCTTTTGACGTCTGCGGCGCCATGAGCCAGGGCTATATTGGGTATCACATCCAGCAGGGCTTGAAATACGCTTTGAATAAACGCAATAAAAATATTCCCGTTGTCTCCCTCGTGACCCAGGTGGTCGTCGAGAAGAACGATCCGGCGTTTCAGAATCCTACGAAGCCTATAGGGCCATTTTACTCTGAGGATGAAGCGAAAAAGCTCATGGAGGAAAAGGGCTACATCATGAAGGAAGACGCCGGCCGGGGCTGGCGACGTGTGGTCGCCTCCCCTATTCCGAGAAAGATCGTCGAGCTAGATTCAGTCAAACGACTTTGGGATACGACAATAGTCATCACTGTTGGCGGCGGCGGCATTCCGGTCATTGAGCATTTTGACGGGACTTTTGAAGGCGTCGCGGCTGTGATCGACAAGGATCTGGCGGCGGAACGCCTCGCCGAGGACGTCAACGCGGATATCCTGCTTATTTTGACGGAAGTCGAAAAGGTCGCCATCAACTACAACAAGCCAGATCAAAAAGACCTCGACCATATGACCCTGATCGAGGCTGCGCAATACGTGGATGAAGGACAGTTCGCGCCGGGCAGCATGCTGCCTAAGGTCGAGGCTGCCATTCGCTTCGTTCGCGCCAACCCGTCCAAGCGGGCTATCATCACTTCCCTTTACAAAGCTGTAGAGGCGCTTGATGGCAAGGCTGGGACTCATGTGACGTTTAACTAAAATAGATCTTTTTTAAAGATTGAGTGATTAGATCATAAGGTTTAATAAAAGTCATGTCTGCAGAGATTGTTTCGCGGACATGACTTTTTCGTTTAACGTTATATACTTTTTACAGTTCTTCAAAACCGAGAATTGGAACTGACCTCAAACCGAGAATGTAGACTGACCCCCAACTCAAGACGTTTCTCAATTGGGCCTTTCCCTCCATCCTTTCGTTTCGTTGTCTTAGACACCCGAAATCGACATATGACGAATCCGTAATTTTCTTTTCGTTTGATTTTCTTAATAATACAAACTATTAGTTGCAACACTACCCTTTTTCCTTTACGATCTTCTCAAGGAGGGACTTCCATGGACAACCTCGATATTAAAATTTTAAATTTGCTGGAACATAACGGCCGCCTGTCTCACGAAGAGATCGGCAAGCGGCTTAATATGTCACGCCCTGCCATCCACCAGAGAATTTCCAAACTCGAAGCCACAGGCGTCATCAAGGGTTACTCCGCTGAGATCGACTGGGGTAAAACCGGACAAGGCATTCGCGCCTTTGTCTTTATGAATGTTAAAACCACAGATTTTAACGACATCATGAACCGCGTCATGTCTATTCGCATTGAAGGATTAAAAATTGAAAAATGTTATCGAATTACCGGCCAGTGGTGCATGATGCTCAGAATTCGAGCCAGCGTAACAGATCAGATGACCCAGCTTCACGATGCCCTTCTAAAGATTGAAGGCATGCTCGAAACCTTTACCATGCTGATCCTGACAGAGTCACCACAGCTTGAAGACACTTAGGAGGTCTAAGCTATGCAATTTCACAGCCCCAAAGTCAATCCCTTTGTCAATGAACCCGTCAGAAGCTACCTGCCCAGGAGCCCGGAACGTATTGAACTGGAACGCGAACTAACTAGAATAAAGTCTGAGTGCATCGAGATTCCCGTCATTATAGATGGCAAGGAAATTAGAACCGGCAACACTTCAAATTGCGTTATGCCTCATAATCATCAGCATGTGTTGGGGATTTACCATAAAGCAGGACGAAGTGAAGCAGCACTAGCCATAGACTCTTCCCTGAAAGCAAAAAAGAAATGGGAAAGTCTCCCCTGGTCTTCCAGAGTTGCCATATTCCTAAAAGCTGCCGAGCTCGCTGCCGGTCCCTGGAGGGCAAAGTTGAACGCGGCCACCATGCTCAGCCAAAGCAAAACTTTCAAACAGGCAGAAATTGATGCCGCCTGTGAGTTGGTTGACTTTATGAGATTCAATGCCTATTGCCTGAGTAACCTCTATGCGGATCAACCCATTTCTGGTTTGAGCGCGTGGAATAAAACTGACTATCGGCCACTTGAAGGCTTTGTCTTTGCGGTTGCCCCCTTCAACTTTACAGCGATAGGCAGCAACTTGGCCGCTGCACCCGCAATCTGCGGCAATACGGTTTTGTTAAAGCCGGCTTCCACCGCGGTATACTCGGCTTATGTGGTATACAAGCTTTACGAAGCAGCAGGACTGCCGGCTGGCGTCATCAACTTTTTGCCGGGGGATGCCAGTGAGATCAGTGATGTGATCCTCGGGCACGAATACATGAGTGGTGTACACTTTACCGGGTCCACGAAAACCTTTCAGCACATCTGGAAAGCGGTCGGCAACCAATTGGAGAATTACAGAACTTTCCCAAGGCTGGTAGGAGAAACCGGCGGCAAGAACTTTGTCATTGCACATACCAGCGCAGACGTCAAAGCAGTCGCTCACGGCTTGGCAGAGGGCGCCTTTGAGTACCAGGGGCAAAAGTGCTCTGCCGCTTCCAGGGCATACCTTCCGAAGGGTTTATGGCCTGAGATCCAGACAGCCCTGTTTGAAGAGCTCAGCAAAATCAAAATTGGGAATGTTGAGGACTTTGATAACTTTATGGGCGCTGTTATCGACGAGAAGTCCTTCAATAATATAAAGCGTTGTATTGAGGCTGCTGCGGCTTCTGATGAGGCCCAGGTGATCGCAGGGGGCGGATGCTCAAAAGACAAAGGGTTCTTTGTTGAGCCGACGGTCATCCTCACCACAAATCCGCACTTCATTACCATGGAAGAGGAAATTTTCGGTCCGGTATTGACGGTTTATCTCTATGAGGATGAGGCTTTTGAGGATGCCCTGGCGCTTTGCGATACGACTTCCAAGTACGGCTTGACCGGTTCTGTTTTCGCGACGGACCCCTATGCCATTCAGCTTGCCAATCAAGCATTAACCCATAGTGCCGGCAATTTTTACATCAACGTCCGTCCAACGGGTGCTGTTGTCGGGCAGCAGCCGTTTGGAGGCTCAAGGCTATCCGGTACCAACGATAAGGCTGGTTCCATGTTGAACCTCCTCAGGTGGATGAGTCCGAGAAGTATTAAGGAAAATTTGGTGTAATTGCCGTTGTAAAGAGAAAATGCCATGTCCGTGGTTATGATTCTGCGGACATGGCTTTTTTGTTCAATGTTACAATTACATTACCGTCCGCGTCACCAAGTTAAATATTTGTCAAATAAAATTCAACATTTCACTTTGCATTTTTTCGGTTTTTCAACATTCCATCTTACATTTTTACAGGGTCTTATGGTAAGATTATACAACAGTTTTATAAAATATAATCTTCTTTCCTTGAGGAGGTGGCTCTTTGCAATCTTTGCAATCCATAAACAATGTACTGATCTGCGGCACGGGTGCCATCGGTGGGGCCTATGCCAAAAAAATTGCCGATTATGACCCAAACTGCCTTCGCATTCTGGCGCGTGGCGAGCGGAAACGACGTTATGCGGCGGAGGGATTGGTGATCAATGGTCATCGCTATGACTTTACTCTGGCGGATCCGGACGAGGCAAACCCGGAACCTGCAGACCTGATTTTGGTCGCAGTTAAGGACTACGGCCTGGACTCGGCTATTGAGGACATGACGCCTTTTGTCGGCAAGAACACGCTGATTCTGTCGCTGATGAACGGCATCACCAGCGAGGACCGTCTGGCGGCAGCCTTCGGAAGGTCGCGTGTACTCTATGGCCTGGTGATGAGCATCGACGGCGCCCGGGATCAAAACCGGATCCGCTTCACACAGTATGGCACCGTCAGCTTTGGTGACGCGGACAATTCGGAAGTAAGAGACGAGGTCAAAGCAGTGGCGGCGTTCTTCGACCGGGTGGGACTTGCATACACTATCCCCGTCAAAATGCTCAGGGAACTGTGGTACAAATTCATGGTCAACGTGGGCATCAACCAGGCGGCTGCCGTCGTGCGCGGCGGCTTCGGTGTCTTCCAGCGCATCCCTGAGGCCCACGCCCTCATGCGCTCGGCCATGTGGGAGCTGATCCGGATTACGGAGAAAAACGGCATTGGTCTCACCGAAACGGACCTTGAAAACTGGGACAAAGTCCTGATGGCCATGCCGCCTGAGAGCCGACCCTCCATGCTTAACGATTTGGAGAGCGGCCGCAAGACCGAGGTCGAGATGCTGTCCGGAACAATCATGGCCCTCGGACGTCAGTACGGGGTCCCCACGCCGGTAAATGAGGTCATGTACCGTGCCATCAAGACGGCGGATGCGCTGTCAGGCCAAAAATAATAAATTTGAGCCGATGGTCCCGGTACTTCACACCCCACCGGGATGCAAAGACACGTGTCATTCTCAAAGTCGATTATTTTTAAGGGGGGCTTACCTCAATGAATCATCCTGGTAAAACACAAAAAAAGCCACCCCTCTTTTTTGGATGGTGGATCGTCTTCTTCGGTTTCATGCTCATGGCAGTCAGCTTTTCGATCATCATGAGCTGTCATAGCCTCTTTGTGCTTCCCGTCACTGAAGCGCTGGGCTTTGAACGAGGTGAATTCACCCTGACGTTTACGCTGGTGGGCCTTTCCGCAGCCGCCTCCTCCGCCTGGGTGGGCAGAATACTAAGCCGCAGCCGGCATCTGAAGCGCAGCTTGACGCTCTTCATACTCCTTGCCGGACTGGCTTTCGCTTCATTTTCTTTCGCAAGGGCCACTTGGCAATTTTACCTGATTGCTATTCTTTTGGGACCTGGTTTCGTTGGAAGCTCAAACCTGGCGGGCTCACTCCTGGTCAACCACTGGTTTATCGACAGGCGTGGCTTTGCCCTTGGGCTTGTCGCCGCCGGAAGCGGAATTGGCACCGCCCTGCTATCACCCATGATCTCAGGCGTCATTTCTGGCTGGGGCTGGCAGGCAGGGTATTGGGTAAGCGGCGGACTCATTTTGATGGTATGTTTACCGCTCACCTGGCGGTTTGCCGTTCGAAGTCCTGAAGAAAAGGGATTGAGTCCCCTGGTTAAGCGACCTTCTGATGCAGCTGCCACAGTAAAAACTGTCGAGGCCGCCGGATCTATTGCGACTGAAGCACCAGCAGGTTTTATGCTTTCTGAGCTCAAAGTCATGCCTGCCTTCTGGATGTTTTTTATCACCATGTTTTTCCTCTGTGTCGTGATTGGCGGCTCACAGCTGACTATAGCTGCCTATATGCTGGAGCTGGGCTACTCTGCAGAATTCTCTGCCCTGATGTTTTCCGTCCAGGCCCTTGGCATGCTGGTTGGAAAGCTTAGCTTAGGCGCTTTTTTTGACCGATTTGGTGCAAGACGCGGCATTCTGATAGGCATCTCCGCTCTGATGGTGACCATGGTGGGGTATCTGAACGCTTCCGCAGTCGTCGTCGCTGTAGGCGCCTCAGTCCTGGTAGGCATGGCCGCCTCCATGTCCACAGTCGGCAACGCCTACCTGACGGGCAGCTTCTTTGGGAGCAAGGACTTTGGCAACGTCTATGGCCTGGTCAATATCACCATGATGACCGGCGCGACAACGGGGCCCCTCGTCACAAATCTGATTTATGACCAAACCGGCAGCTATGCCTTTGCCTGGGTTGGCTTTCTGGTATTGACCGGACTCTGCGGGCTCAGTCTCGTATGGCTACAGTCGGTGTTTTTCAAGAGGCTGTTGAAGACGGCGTGACGAAAATTTAGTTGTATATAGAAATGACCATCGGCAGCCGATGGTCATTTTTCTTTCACCTATAACCATAAGAAGGTGTCAACTGGCATACGCCGCTGACACCCCCTTCCTCATGACGTCGCTGCACTTCCACCCTATCCGCCGCTCAGGACGGGCAGGATCTGCACCTCATCTCCGTCCTCAAGGGTATGAGACATTTTCTTTGGTTTGCCGTTAACGAGCACTGCGCCGACCTGTTTTTCTTCAATTCCCAGTTGCCCCAACCACTGCAGGATCGTCATTGGTTTCCATTCCAGCGTCAACGTCTCTGCGACACTGACCTCTTTTTTTATGCCGCCTGGGACTTTGACGACTATCATGGCTTTAGAGTCCTTCGACCTTCTAAATGCGCTTCCACGACCTGCTCCAGTTCCTCCTGCCCCACGTCAAAGACGGTGTTGACCCCAGGCAGCACGCGCTCGGTAAAGCACTCCGGCATTTTGTAATGGGCCTTGGTAAAGCCGGCCTTTTGGTTGAAGAGGTGCTCATTCTTAAGGGTTTCTTCCCCAATCGACTTCAGCCACGGGACATCCACAGACCAGCCATACCTTGCGTTGATCAGATCCGCTATAAGCTGATGCTGGTTTCCAACGGCGCCGCTGCAGAAGATGCAAAAACCCAGGGTATCGTAAACAGCCATGTTTTTCTGGGTGCTGAAGGAAAGCTCGGCTTGGCCAACGCTTGAGGCCTGTTCAATCTGAGCCCGGGCGGTTGCACCATAGGTGTGATCCGCGCCCATGGGTGAAGTGGCGTACGTCACGCCCATGCCTTTGATGGCCCGCGGATCGTAGGCAGGCATAGCCTGTCCGTTGACCGCCGGTACGTTGCGGATCCCAAAGACTTTACCCGTAACCACAGCGCCATTGCCCAGTACGCGGCCCAGAACGGTGCCTCTTCGGATATCTTCCATGAAGCCCAAGGCTGCCTCTGAGTCACCGAAAGCGGCAACCCCCGCTTCCATGGCCACACCTATGGCAGCGCCGGTTTCGATGGTATCAATGCCCATGTCGTTGCACAGAGCATTGAGCCTTGCGACGGTATCCAGGTCAGAGATGCCCAGGTTGGAGCCCAGGAGCCCCAAGTTTTCATACTCCAGAGGGGAAACGATTGCTTTACCCTCTATGTCAGGGTATATATTGGAGCACTGAATCACACAGCCCGGCATGCAGGCGTGGGAGGTTCGGCCGTCTCCGCCCCTTTCAGTAATCACATCAAAGATAGTTTCACCGCAGATCTGGTCCATGCCATCAAACCGGCCAAGACTGAAATTGTGGGTAGGAAGGCCGCCATGACCATTCATGATGCGCACCATAGAAGCTGTGCCCAAGGTTCTGTAGTTGAGTGTGGATGGCGCATCCTTCACCACAGAGGTGTAAGTCTTTAAGGCGGCCATAAAGCCCTCTTTGTCCGCCAGAGGCATGGTGTCCTTTCCCAGAACGACAATCCCTTTGATTTTCTTGGAGCCCATGACAGCGCCAAGACCGCCGCGTCCGCTGAAACGGCCCGGCTTATGATCTGCATCTGTCGTTGCGATCCCCGCTGAGCTGTAGAGCATTTCTCCGACGGGACCAATGCAGCTGACAGCCGCGCCCGGGTAAAGCTTATGTATAGCGTCGCAGAATTCCCCTGTGCCCATGCCAAGATATGCCTCTGCAGGTTCTAGAGAACACGCCCCTTTGCTGATTTTGACATAGTGCCAGTGGTCGTCCTCCGGCTGTTCCTCCAGAATCATGGCTTTTAAGCCCATCTGAGCAAGCCGCATAGCTGTGGTGCCGCCGGAATTGCTTTCCTTAATACCCTGAGTCAACGGACTTTTGGCGCCTATGCAGACGCGGCTGGCACTGGACACATTGGTGCCTGTCAGCAGGCCCATGGCGAAAATCAGCTTGTTGTGACGCCCCAGGGGCTCACAGGCTGGATCGACTTCATCCAGCAGGATCTTCGCGATCAGGCCCCTGCCGCCGGTTTTTAGATAGGACTCAGGTGTAGTCTCGTACTGGATCGTTCTCGTTCTGGTATTGATTCTGAGTATGTTGTCCATAACGCCCTCCTGAGATTTATGTTTTCTTATATATAGTTTAACAAAACTTTGAGGTCAATTCACGTGATTTGTACCTCGATGACGGATGTTCCACAGGGTGGGTTGGGGACAATAGGCCACAGGCCGCGCGGACAACTTTTGATCTGGGGACGCGGACAAGTTTCAACTCGTCGCGGACGGTAACATATCAGTAATAATCACCAAGGATCAGTGTTCATTATTCATTTTTCCTTCAACTCTTCCAATTAAAAAACCGGCAGCGCCCAATCCTTCTGGGCGCCGCCGGTTTCACCATTTTCTAATCATACGTTCTAATTAAATTTCCTATACATTATCCGCAATATAGTACATCAGCTGCTCGGATTCCTCCCAGCCCAGGCAAGGATCGGTAATGGACTTTCCATAAATGTTCTCGCCAATCTTCTGAGTCCCGCCCACCAGATAGCTTTCGATCATCATACCTTTGACCATGCTTCGAATGCTCGGGTCATATTTTCGGCTGAACAGGATCTCTTTAGCGATCCGCGGCTGCTCGTAATGCTTCTTCATGGAATTCGAGTGATTCGTGTCAATCACAATGGCAGGATTCTGGAAGCCCGACTTGTCATACATATGAATGAAGTGAATCAGATCCTCGTAATGATAGTTTGGCAAATTCCGTCCATGAACGTCCACAGCGCCTCGAAGAATCGCGTGGGCATGGGGATTCCCGTCCGACTCCACTTCATAGCCCCTGTAAATAAACCTGTGGCCCTGCTGCGCCGCGTTGATGGCGTTCAGCATGACAGAAAAGTCGCCGCTGGTTGGATTTTTCATGCCTATCGGCACATCTACCCCACTGGAGGTCAGCCGGTGCTGCTGATTCTCAACAGACCGCGCGCCTACTGCATTGTAGGCGAACACATCCGCCAAATAGGAGTAGTTGTCGGGGTAAAGCATCTCATCGGCACCCGGAAGGCCATAGTCCATCAGGACACGCAGATGAATCTGGCGAATCGCACGGATCCCCTGGCGGATATCCGGCTCCTTGTTCGGGTCCGGCTGATGGGCCATACCCTTGTATCCCGCCCCCGTCGTCCGCGGCTTGTTGGTATAGATCCGCGGGATCAGGATCAGCTTGTCCTTGACCTTCTCCTGCACCAGCGCGAGCTTCTCGACATAGTCGCAGACTGATTCCTCATTGTCCGCCGAGCACGGCCCTATGATCAGCAGAAAGCGATCATCCTTCCCCTCCAGCACCGCCTTGATTTCGTCGACGCGCTGGTCCCTCTTCTTCTTTGAAATAAGCGATAGAGGCTGTTCCGCGAGGACTTCCTCTTTACTTGGCAACCGTTTGATAAATTTCATTCCCATATTCAGCACCCCTTTAAGTCCGTGAACATTCACATAAAATTCTATGTATTCAGAACACTATATTACGTTTCGTTCCAAAATTCAAATTGATTTTTTGGAAGGATTCGTTAAGGCGTTGAAACATGGAAGTATCTGTATATTGTGTCACCAGTTCTAAAAGCTTTTTGCCGATGGTCATTGTCACTCACAATCTCGCGTGGAGTGGCTGCGACCATCGGCTGAGCGCCTTGCCCTTGATCACTTTGGATCCTTAACCGCCGCCGGTCCCCGCTCCGCCGTCCGGATGCGCACCGCGTCCACCACGTCGTAGACAAAAATCTTGCCGTCTCCAATATTCCCTGTCTGCAGAATCTTTAGAGCCGTCTGAATCGCCGTCTCCACGGGCACCTCGCACACGACGATCTCCACTTTCAGCTTCTGTTTCAGATTAATTTCCACCTGAACCCCCCGATAGTACTCCTTGTGCCCCTTCTGGAGCCCGCACCCCAGCGCGTTCGTCACCGTCATCCCCGTCACGCCAATCCCGTTCATGGCTTCCTTCAGGTCCTCAAACTTGTCAGGGTTCATGATGATTTCAATTTTGCTCATCTTTTCAACCATTGTCCGCGCCTCCCTCTAAAGATCCATATATGCCGCTATGCCGTGCTCGATCCCATCCAGACCGTGCAGTTCCTCGCTTTCCTCAACCCGGAGGCCGATGGTCGCCTTAATCCCCACAAAAGTCAGGAAGGCCAGCCCCATGGCCACCGTCGCGCTGATCCCAACACCAATGATCTGAGCGGTCAGCAGCGTCATCCCGCCGCCATAGAGGAGGCCGCCGTCCATGGACAACACGCCCACTGCCAGCGTTCCAAAGACGCCGCAGACGCCGTGGACTGAAATCGCGCCCACCGGATCATCTATGCGCAGCTTCGTGTCAATGTATTCAACTGCAAGCAGCATCAGCACGCCGCTGACCGCGCCTACTAGGATTGCGCCGGCAAACGAAATCTGGTTGGCGCCCGCAGTGATCCCGACCAGTCCCGCTAAAGCGCCATTGAGGGTCAGGCCTGCGTCAGGCTTGCCATATTTGACATTGCTCAAAATCATGGCCGCAATGGTGGCTGCCGCGCCGCTGATCAGGGTCGTCACTGCGGCGTGCGCAGTCGCTGGTGACGTGATGTCCAGCGTGCTGCCCGGATTAAAGCCGAACCATCCAAACCAGAGGATCAGGACGCCCAGCGCGCCTAGCGGAATGTTGTGTCCCGGGATCGCACGCGGTACCCCGTTTTTATATTTACCGTTTCTCGGTCCAACCATAATGGCGCCAATCAGCGCGCAGAACCCGCCGACCGCGTGAACTGCCGTGCCGCCTGCGAAGTCTCTGAATCCGACCACACTGGAAAGAAATCCGCCACCCCAGATCCAGTGGCCTATCAAAGGGTAGATGACCGTTGTCGCGACGACGCAAAAGGCCACGTAAGAGAAAAATTTCGTGCGTTCCGCCATGGCGCCTGAAACGATGGTCGCGCAGGTCGCCGCGAAGATCGCCTGGAAAAAGAAAAACACGTCAAAGGAGATCCCGGCGACCGACTCCGGCGAGCCCATCAGCACAAACTGATCGCTGCCGATCAGACCGCTGACATCCGTCCCATACATTAAGGCGTACCCCACGACATAATATCCGAGAACCCCGATGGATACCGTTACGAAGTTTTTCATGATGATATTGACGGCATTTTTCGATTGCGTAAATCCGACCTCGACCATAGCGAAGCCTGCGTGCATCAGGAAAACAAAAACACTGGCGATTAAAACCCACATGGTATTCAGGATCATGGTATCCATTTGACAGTTCCCTCCTCTTCTGTTTGGCATGCCCATTTCAAGAGCCAAAGCACGCCGATGGTTGACACTCACAAACCTGATCGCTTTGTGGTTTGCGGTTTGAAGTTCATTCCGAATTTTAGCGCTGACTTCCAGTATGATTCGGTGAAGTCTGCAAGTTTAGCTTGCAAATAGGACGTAACGTAAAATAGCTGATAAATGAAATTTCCGATTCCTTTGTATTCATTTACAGACAATCACCACCTTAGACTTGTTTTTGCATCAATGCATAATTATGAGCGCGCTTTGTTAATATAGTATATGATTTTAGAGTCGTTCACTTCCGTTGTCAAGTGCTTTTTCATTAACAATTGACTTTTTTCAGAGATTTATTGTCAAATAAACAAACAATTACACATATAAAAACAATATTTGTTCGTTTTTTAGCAGATTGTATACAATGTGCCATATTGTATATTTATATACAAATGATCATTTATACACAATGCGTCTCCTCACAAAGTTTTATAAAATGAATTTTGATTTTGTGTGAATTGCAAGATTTCAACCAAAGAAATGAAAAAGGAAGGAAAATGGCACGCCATTTTCCAGTTCAGGTTGGGTGTCAGACACTCAATCTGATTTGGTGTCTGACACTCAATCTGACTTGGTGTCTGACACTCGTTCAGGTTTGGTGTCTGACACTCATTTAAGTTTGGTGTCTGACACTCGTTTGAGTTCGGTGTCTGACACTCGTTTGAGTTCGGTGTCTGACACTCACTTCGATTCAGTGTCAGTTGCGGTAATAATTCTGTAATATTTCGCAGCGAAGGTCGTTGGGCACACTTTCAAAAAAGAAACCCTATCGCGGGAAGTCGCACCGGACTTCCCGCGATAGGGTTTCTACCATTTCTCTCAATTCTTTTCTTCTTTCTTCCCCAACCTACTTCGTTCTTCTCACAACATCCACCACAGTACCATCCCGGTATTCCACCACGGCGACTATGTCATCGCTAAAGGTTACTTCATCCGGAATGCCTGTCATGGACTCCGCCAAAGCCAGCAGGGCCCCAATCGTAACCACTTTAAGTCCAGACGCTTCCAAAGCAGCAATCAAATCCTGCCGCGCCGGATTCACCGCAATGCCATGATCCGTTACTAACACATCCACCGTTTCACCCGGTGTTGTAATGGTGGTGACGTGACGGCGGACGATTGGCAGTCTGGCTTTGACCAGCTGCGTGACCACCATGGCCAGCTTCGCGCCGGCCGCCGTATCGCTGTGGCCGCCGGAGCCGCCCATGATGGTGCCGTCAGAGCCCGTCGTGACGTTGACGTTGAAGTTCAGGTCAATTTCCGTCGCCCCCAGGATCATCACATCCAGCTGATTGACAACGGCACCCTTGCTGAAGGGATTGGCGTACATGGAAGCGTCCATCGGCAAATGTCTTGGGTTGTCTCTGTAAGACTCAACTGCCCTGAGGTCGAAGCACTGAACGTCCAGCAGATTGTTGAACAAGCCTTCCTCCAGCATATCCACCAGGTAGCCGGTGATCCCGCCGGCCGCGAAGCTCCCAACAATCCCGGCCTCTTTCATCATGTCCTTGAGCTCCGCCGCTACCGCCAGCGACGTGCCGCCAGCACCGGTCTGGAAGGAGAAGCCGTCCTCGAGAAGTCCCGATGCATGAATGACCTGGGCCGCTTTATGGGCAATCGCCAGACCCACCGGATCCCGGGTAATGCGCGTGGTGCCGGAGACAATGCCCTGGGGATCCCCAATCGACGGCACCTCCACCACATAATCCACCATGGTCTGCGTGATTTCAGCCGGCGACGCCGGATACGCCACCAGGTGATCCGTGATCGCCACCACCACATCCGCATACTGGGCATCCGCCACCGCGTAGCCCAGCGCTCCGCAGGCCGACTTGCCACGGACGCCGTTGCAGTTGCCATACGGATCCGAGCATGGCGCAGCTATAAACGCAATGTCGACAGGCAAATCGCCGCTCTCAATGGCCCGGGGCCGTCCGCCATGGGTCATCATGACCGCCGGCTTTTTCAGCCGCCCCTGGGACACCGCCTTCGCCACCGGCCCGGACATATAGTTCGTCGCCAGACCCGTCACGACGCCCGCGTCCATCAGCGCCACCAGAGGCTCGTGGACCGGAAAAATCGAGCTGACCGCCAGGGTCAGATCCCGCACACCCCGCCGCGCGACCGCTTCCATAACCAGGTTGAGCACATGGTCGCCGTTGCGCAGATGATGGTGAAAGGACAGCGTCATGCCGTCACGCAGCCCGGCTCGATCCAGCGCTTCCTCAATCGTTGCCAGAAGCTTCGTCTGCCCGGGACGCACAGATTTAGAACGCCTTGGCCGATGGTCAGAAATTCCCACCCCAACATTGGCAAAGGCCCCTTCAAAGGCCCGCACCTCGCCATAGCCCTCGATATACTCAGGAAGCGGCTGGCGTCGGGTTTCCCCTGACGCAGGCGCAATTTCAAACTCAATACCATGCATCACACCAACCCTCCTTCCAGAGAATCATTTGCGTTTTTTGTATCCTTTGAAGCAGTTGAACCCTTAACCATCCCGAGCTTCTCCGCCAGGGCCACCATCTGGCGGGCCCGCTGAATAATTGGCGCATCCACCATCTTGCCGTCCAGCGAGAAGACGCCTTTACCTTCTGCCTCGGCTTCTTCCATGGCTTCCAGCACTCTGAGGGCATACCGCACCTCCACCGGATCCGGCGCGAAGCCTTTGTGAATGATGCCCACCTGACGCGGGTTGATCGCCGCCTTGCCGGTAAAGCCCATGGCTTTCGCCTTGCGCGCATCCGCCAGCAGCCCCTCGTGGTTGTCCACATCCGTAAACGGCGTATCCACCGCGTCCACCCCATGGACCTTGCAGGCTACCGCCACCTTATTCCGCGCATATTCAATTTCCATGCCGCCCATAGTTCTGGCAACCCCCATATCCGAGGTATAATCCTCGCCGCCAAACAGAACTCCCACAAGCCGCGGCGACGACGCCAGGATCTCGTGAACATGCTCGACGCCTGCAGCACTCTCAATCAAAGCAAAGAGCTTGGTCCGCACCGCCTCGCCGCCAAGCTTAGCCGCCTCATAGGCTGAAATCCGCGCCTCAACTTCCTGAATAGACGCCACTTCTGCCTTGGGAATCAGCAAAATGTCCGGCTGAACCTCCAGCATGGCCTCCAGGTCGAGAGGCCCATACACCGTCGTGATTGGATTGATGCGCACCGTCACCTCTGTGGTCTTGAAAGACCAGCTTCGAAGGGCCTTAGTCACGAGCTTTCTCGCGCTGTCCTTTTCGCTGAGACTAACGGCGTCCTCAAGATCCAGGATGACCGAGTCCGCGCCCAGCACGCTGGCACTCTGAATCATACCGGGATTGTTGCCGGGCACAAAAAGCATAGTTCTTCGAAGCCGCTTCACAGGATCACCCCCGGTTCCGCCAGCGCCCTGTCAAGGGCCGTTTCAACCCGGGCTTCAATAGTATAATCCAGCGCGCCCCGGTCCTGAGCCAGAATGCTGATCTGAGTCACACCCCGCGCCGCCACAGTCCTCAAAATAGTTTCCCGGATCTGACGGCCAAACTGAGCCAGGACAATGCTCTGGAGCTCCAGGGTCACCCCTTCGGCCTCTGAAGGCGACACCATAATAAAGATGTCATTGGACTCCAGAGTTCCGGCTTTGGCTGTTCTGGTCACCCTCATACCTCGTCACCTTCCCCGGCACCTGCAGCATCAGTAACATCACCTGCAGCGCCATCCCGCTCCGCGAGATAAGCCCGGCGTCCAATGTCATAATAATTCGCGCCTGTGCTGTCTATGGCCACAATCGCAGGAAGATCCACGACCTCCAGTCTGCGCACCGCTTCCGCGCCCAGCTCTTCAAAGGCAATCACTTCCATGGACTTGATACTGTCCGCAATCACCGCCGCACCGCCACCAATAGCCGCAAAATAAACCGCCTCATTTCGAACAATGGCGTCAATAACCCCTTGATTTCGAGCGCCTTTTCCAATCATGCCCCGCAGCCCCAAATCCAGCAGCCGCGGCGCGTAAGCATCCATGCGGCCCGAGGTCGTCGGACCCGCAGAGCCTATGACATTGCCCGGTCTCGCAGGAGACGGTCCCACGTAATACACAATGGCGTCCCGCACGTCGAAGGGCAGATCCCCGCCCTGGTCGAGGGTCTCCACCATGCGCTTGTGCGCCGCGTCCCGAGCCGTATAAATCACGCCGCTGATCAGCACGGAATCCCCTGCCTTCAGCTCCAAAGCCTGCTCACGGGAAAGAGGCGCCGTAATGCGGATATCTTTTTGAATGTTTTCAGTTTTCTCCATCATAAAAACCCGCCTCCTTATAAGGTAAATTCCACGTGTCTTGCCGCGTGACAGTTTATATTGACCGCTACCGGCAGCCCGGCGATATGGGTAGGATAAGCTTCAATTCGCACGGCCAGCGCCGTGGTTTTTCCGCCAAAGCCCTGAGGCCCAATCCCCGTTGCGTTGACTTTTTCCAAAAGCGATGCTTCCAGTGCCTGATAATACGGATCGTGATGCGCCTCATCCAGCGGACGCATCAGCGCCCGCTTCGCCAGACCCGCCACCAGGTCAAAGGTCCCGCCAATACCAACACCTATGACAATAGGCGGGCACGGGTTGGAGCCAGCCAGTTCCACCGTCTCCAGGATAAAGTCCTCAACGCCTTGAAGCCCATCTGAGGGTTTGAGCATTTTAAGCCGGCTCATATTTTCCGAGCCAAAGCCTTTTGGCGCAATGACGACCCGCAGCTGATCCCCGGGCACCACGCGCCACTGGATCGCCGCCGGTGTGTTGTCGCCGGTATTGACCCGCTGAATCGGATCCCCAACCACGGATTTCCTCAGAAAACCCTGGCCGTAACCCTGGCGGACACCCTCGTTGATGGCCTCTTCCAGCGAGCCCCCCTCAATGTGGACCTCCTGACCCAGCTCGACCAGTACAAAGACAATCCCTGTATCCTGGCAGATGGGATAGACACCCTTGGCAGCGAGATGGTGGTTTTCGACAATTCGGTTTAGGATCCCTGCGGCAGGCTTGAAAGGCTCGGATGCGGCCGCCGTTTCCAGCGCGTTCATGACATCCGACGGCAGCCGGTAGTTCGCTTCCAGACAACTGTTTTTCACCGCTTCTGTAATATTATTGACGTGGATCTGTTTCAATCGCTTCACCTCATTAAAATGGGTTTTCCATAGCAAAAACAATGTCACTTGTTAAAAGTTTAGGCGGCACCGACCATCGGCAAAAAAAATTTTAATCCTTTACCGAAAGTCGAGACCAAGCCCCGGGCCTCCTAATGCAGACGCAGGGTCCGGGCGGGTTTAGCCATCACTTTCCTGACGGTTCACCTTTACCCAGACCCTGCTGAAAATCACATACTGTTTAGTTGTGCATTCACTACGCGCGCTGGCGTCTCGCCGCGAGGGCCACAACGCGGTTCATTTCATTATTGACGATCATGAAGCCTTCGTCAACACCCATGCCCGGCTTTGCAAGCACTTGAGATGCGTCGCAGGCAATCGCGATCTGTGTCGTGATCTCCGCCGAGCGGGCCGTCTCGTTGCATGTGCCGCCGCTGTAGGCTCCGAGATTCTTTTCACGGCAGTAAAGCAGCGCTTCAATGATATTATTGACGCCGCCAAGATCCGGCGTCTTAACCTGAAGCATATGACCCGCCTTATTGTCAGCGAAGAACTTGACGTCTTCCAGCGTGTTGCACCATTCGTCCGCGACGATCTCCACCGGAATGCCGCGGGCGTCTATCATGGCGCAGAGGTCTTTCAGCGCGTGCATCTGCTTTTCGCGGTCATCCACGTCCATAGGGCCTTCAATACGAAGCTGGAACGGCGCCGCAGCTTTTGCCAGAGTCTCGATATAATCTGTCATTTTAGCCAGATCATTTTCAAAGGCTATGCCGATGGTCCCGTAAACGTCAATATGGAAAATAGGATTATAGGTTTCATCCGCTCTGAGTTTGATGACGCGGTCTCTGAGCCATTCCACATAAGCATAAAGCAGCTCACCCTGGCGGCCCAGCTTCGTTTCAACGTGGTTGATCAAAGCGTGTGGAATGACGTCAATGCCTTTGATGATCATTTTATCGACGTTGTCATAGCGATCATCGCCGGATTGGGCGAATATAGGGATGCGTTTGATATCAACGCCTGTGTTGTATTCCTTTTGGACGACTTCAGCCATAGTTATGCGCTGCGCTTTCGCTACCGCGTCAAGAAGGGCTTGAGTAATGCCATAACGGATCGCTGTGTGCATGCGTTTTCCGTTAATCTCCATCTTATCAAAAGCTTCCGCCAAAGGTTTAAAGGAAGTGAGCTCCATGCCAATCAGCTTAGGAGCGATTTCTTTTTCAATGACTGGAATAAAGTCAGCCGCAATGAAGAGCGGATCGCGGCCGCCGGCGCCGGAATATTGAACCGCGGCGCAATCTCCGTGAGCCACTTGGCCGTCCTCGAGGATCAGCATGACTGAAATCGCTTCACCAGCTACGCGGATGGCATGGAAACCCGGTGTCATGGTCGCGCCCTGGTAAGCAAAGCCATCCAGCGTCGCGCCTTTTTTTATGGCTCTTTGATCGTCAAAATAGAAGCCAGTTCTTCCTGGCGCACAAACCACATCAATAATTTTCATGATATCCACCTTACCCCTTCTGCTATTCGGTTTTATAGAGATATTTTTTAATGCTCTTCGCTGCGTCTGTCTCCGTTTCAGGCCGACCAATCAGGTTGCCCTTGCTGACGGCATAAACGTCATCAATGGTCATTTTGAAGTCGACTTCGCGATGCTCGTACATGGCGCGCTCTTCGAGCTTATTTCGGTTGAATTCTTTGATCTCATCAGAGAACGGCACGTTGCCAAAGTCGAGGTAACGGATCGCGCCGTCATTGTCACGGGCTGGCATCATTTTGCCTGCATTGTAGACAGATGGGGCGAATGGAATGTCCAGAACGCCGGCTTCGAAGGCTCGGACTGTACCGATGGCGAGGTCGCCATCACCCAGTTCAAGGACTTTGTCAATGATGCACTGGGTTTCGGCTTTGATCATGCGGCTCTCGTTGATCTGCTGGATACTGAGCGGCATTTTCTGCTCCTGAAGGAGATTGAGGACCATCTTTGTGGCTCTGATGCCCTGAGCGTTCGCTTCTTTGGTAGGAACGCCGTAAGCTTCGTGAGGTGTCTTGACGATAACTTTGGTAGCACCCGCCAGGGAAGCTGCGATCGCGCCCAAAGAGATGACGCCGAAGGCTTTGGACTCATCCTGCGGGAAGCCGCCCATCCACTGGTGGAAGACGGTGGTCAGGTAAACGTTGTTATAGCCGGAAGCTATTAAGTATTCATTGCACTGATCTTCGAGGGCTCTGATGGCCGCGACGTCCTGAACCAGGTTGCCGCACTGGCCGTAGCCCACGGTGATATTCTTGACGCCCTGCTCTGCCGCGAGGAGCGCTTCGATGATCGCCACAGCATTGGACATACTTGGCGGTACCAGCGTTCCTGTCAGCGGACCGAACGGCTCGCGGTTAATGGAAATGCCTTGCTCTTCATAGTAGCCGACGAGGCGGTCGCAGTACTGCCAGTCTGTAATAGTCTTCTCGAGACTGACTTTCTTTGCGTAAGGAATGTTGTAGGAAATGCCGCCGCCCTCATTGGAGGTCCAGCCGGCCGCGTGGATGATTTCGGAAAGAAGGCGGGCATCCGGTGTGCCGTGACGTGCTTGGAGCGGCAGATTGACGGATTCGAAGACTTTTCTGCAGCCGTGAACGCCATGATTGACGCCCGGGAAGCCGTTCAGGAGAGAGCGTCCCTCTCTGCGGCTTTCCGTGATGCCGCGTTCGCATTCGTTGTATTTGTTTTGTCTGGTATAGCTGTCGATAGTGCTTGGCAGCAGGTCCGCGCCGCCTTCAGTGTGAAGGAAGTTGAGGAGCTGGATGTGCTCGTCGATGAGCGCGACACCGGCACGAGGCTGTGCCAGCGTGATGCCGTTTTCCTTCGCCCAGCGAAGCTTCGCAGGGAAGCTTTTGTGCTCCGGCACTTGCTTCAGAAAAGCGACGTTGGCTTCGAGATCTATGCCTTCGCCGGTCGGCCACTGCTTGAGGACTTCTTCGCGGATGCGTAAAAATTCGTCCATGGACAATTTCTTATTTTTGAGTTCCATTTTGTATCCCCCTATAAGTTAGAGCGTCACGATATGCCGCTTCATGATTCTGAGCGCAGTGTCGGGATGGTCCTGCGAGAGCAGTCCCATGGCCGACAGGATGTAGTCCTGGTCCAGCTTGAAGGCCGGTGATTTAGGTCTTAAGCTCGTGGGTGTCTCCTGGTCGTAAAGTCCTTCCTGCAATATGGCTTTAGGATTTTCGCTGGCGACCAAGACACCGCCTGTGCCTATAAAAGCCGCTGCGTTGCCGAGGTCTTTGCCGAGCTGTGAAATCACGACCCCCATGGGCGAGTAATAGGATTCGAGGCAGCCTGCGTGGCGTTCTACGGAGAGGGCGACTGCAGCTTTGGCAATGGCTTCGTCCATGTGACGTTCCTCGGGCGACTGCGGGATCATGTCTGGCTGCAGACTGCGGTGACGGCAGGCAGCGTCGACATCGGCTAAATCATCTTTCAGGTAGGCGCGGATGCGTTTGGATCCGGCGGCCTCCTTGAGTGACAGTGCCGAGTAGCGCATGCCCAGGTCGCCTTCGACGGTGCGTTTGGCGAAGGGCTCCTCGAGCCCCTTTTGCGTCACGCCCGGCTGAGTCGGCTCGCCGTCGCAGATGGAGTAGACGTCTGTGGTTGCGCCGCCTATGTCCACCATGACCAGGGTGCCTATGCCGTCCTCCAGATCGGTGCCTTTCGACAGGAGCTCAGCGGCCTTCAGGACCGCTGCCGGGGTCGGCATGAGAATGTCGTCGATCATGCCGGTGGCGGTGTGGATGCCTTTGGCGTGGGTGATGCGCTGCATGAAGATTTCCCGGATTTCCTCGCGGGCTGGGTCGACGTTGAGCACATTGAGCTTTGGCATGACATTGTCGGACATGCTGTAGATGAGCTCAGCTTCTTTAAATAAGTCGTCGATGTCATCCATGGCGGATTTGTTGCCGGCCACGACGATGGGGACCGGAAGCTTCGCCTCCGCGAGGCGCTTTGCGTTGTGAAGGATGCAGGTCTGATTGCCGCCGTCCGTGCCGCCTGCCAGCAGGAGCATGTCCGGTTTTAGGGCTGCTATTTTTTCGATGTCCCGACGGGTCAGATCGTGGTCGAAGACTTGCAGCACTCGTGCGCCTGCGCCGAGGGCCGCCCGCTTGGCCGCCTCCGCTGTCAGCTCCTGGACCAGTCCTATGGCCACCATTTTAAGGCCACCTGCCGCCGAGGAGCATGCCAGTTTTCGGTCGAACTCAAGGTCCGGGCGGCCTTTTGCTGCGAGGGTCGCTTTCAGCTCGGCCAGCGCGGCTTCATAGCCCGTCATGATATCGGTTTCGACAGTAGTATAGCTTTTGGCAGTGCCCAGGATGGCTTCAGCGTTTAAATCCACGGCTGTCAGCTTGGTGTAGGTGCTGCCAAAATCGATGAGTAAGTAATTGTTCACTTTAAAGACCCCTTTCGAGGCTATTCTGGCTTAGGAAGCTTGAGGTCGTCCCTCAGGTCGCGGATGCCTTGCTCCGGGTCTGCACCCGGTGGGTAGACACGGTTGAAGCCCATAGCGAGGAATTTCTCTTTGACTTCCTCCCAGTCGTGTTTGCCGACGACCAGATTTCCGCCGACGTAGAGGAGCATGTCGTCGAGACCCGCCTCGTCACATTTTTCTCTGAGTCCGCGGCAGTCGATCTCGCCGTGGCCGTAGAGAGACGAGATGATCATGGCCTTCGCACCGGTTTCTTCCGCAGCGTTGATGAATTCCTCCTGGGAAGATAGGACACCAATGTTTACCACGTTGAAGCCCGCTTTGCTGAATGCGTAATCCAAAATTTTGTTGCCGACTGCATGACAGTCCGCGCCTATGACTCCAAGTACAACCGTATTCGTCATTCTTATGCCTCCGTTTTCACTTTGAAGTGGATCGCTTTGTTTGATATGAGAATATCATATTCTTATTAAATTGCAAGTAATATTTCATAATTTTATTGTTTTGTCACCGAATATGATATTTTTTGCATTTTGTCTTGCATTTTTATTTTTGTTTACACGTTCAAACCATTGAAAAAACTAGTTTTCCATAATTTTTCAGTCGGTTGTATGATTTTGTCTAAAATCCTGATTTCAAACTTTTTTCAGGTTGGTGACGCGGACAGTTATTGATTGAGTGTCAGACACTCAATCAAACTCGGTGTCTGACACTCAGTTCATTTCGGTGTCTGACACTCAAATCATTTCGGTGCCAGAGCATGCGAGAATGCTTATCATCCACGTTGCCTTCAATCAGTCCCACCAAGCCTCACCCCCCGCCCCAAACTGCCATTAACCTTCCAAATTCTTTCACAATCATTCAAAATTCACCGCTTGCCAACCAAATCCCCAAAAGGTATTCTTTAAAGAACAATAAAATAGTGAAAGGCAGGTATCAAGCATGATCTGGAGCACCTATGAAACCATGGCGCGCGATCAGATGGAAAAGCTTCAGCTCGAACGGCTGAAGCAGACTGTCCGCCGCGTCTATGACCACGTTCCCCATTACCGCGCCAAGCTAAATGAGCTCGGCATTAATCCAGAAGACATTCAGTCTCTGGAGGACCTTAAAAAGCTGCCTCTGACAGTCAAAAATGACCTCCGGGACAACTACCCCTTCGGACTCTTCGCCGTCCCCCAAAAGGAAGTCGTCCGCTATCATGCCTCCTCAGGCACCACCGGCAAACCCACCGTGGTAGGCTACACCAAAAATGACATGGAGACTTGGACCGAGCTGATCGCCCGCATCGTCACCATGGCAGGCGTCTCAGCAGAGGACACAGCTCAGGTCTCCTTTGGCTATGGCCTGTTCACCGGCGCATTTGGCCTTCACCAGGGTCTCGAACGCGTCGGCGCCTCCGTTATCCCAATGTCCAGCGGCAATACCGAAAAGCAGATTATGATCATGCAGGACTTTGGAACAACCGCCCTCATCGGCACACCTTCCTACGCTTTACATATGGCCGAAGTCGCCAAGTCCATGGGCATTGATCCCAAGAAAGACTTAAAGCTCAAATGGGGCCTCTTCGGCGGCGAAGGCTCCACCGAAGCCATGCGCCGCGAGCTCCAGGACGCTTGGGGTATCTTCGTCACCGAAAACTATGGCATGAGCGAACTGATTGGCCCCGGCGTCTCAGGCGAATGCAAGGCACTCTGCGGCATGCACATATCCGAAGACCACTTCATCCCGGAGATCATCGACCCTGAGACCCTGGAAGTCCTTCCTCCAGGCTCAGTCGGAGAGCTCGTCATCACCACCGTCACCAAAGAAGCCCTGCCTCTTATCCGCTATCGAACCAAAGACATCACCTCCCTCCATTACGAAACCTGCGACTGCGGCCGCACCACCGTCCGCATGGCCAAAATCCAGGGCCGCACAGACGACATGCTGATCCTCGGCGGCGTCAACGTCTTCCCGTCCCAAATCGAAGAAGTCCTCTTCAACACTGAAGGCATTGGCCCGCACTACCAGATCAAAGTCTTCAAGAAAGGCTATCTGGACAAGATCGAAATCGACGTCGAGCTCATTGACGACAACCTGCTCGAATCCTTCGGCCAGCTTGAAGCCCTTAAACAAACCATCCGTTCGAGACTTCGTACCGTATTAGGCATCGACGCCAAAATCCACCTGCACGAGCCGCGCACCCTGGCGCGCTTCGAAGGTAAGGCCAAACGCGTCATCGATATGAGGGAGGTAAAATAATGCTCATCGATCAACTATCCGTCTTCGTTGAAAATCGCCATGGCGCCCTCGCCGCCGTCACAGACGCACTTTACCGTTATGGCGTTGATATCCGGGCCATCGCCGTCTTTGACACGACCGAATTTGGCATTGTCCGCATCGTCGTCGACAAGCCCGAAGAAGCCCTCAAAGACTTGAAGGCCGATGGTTTCGTCGCCAAACTCAGCAAAGTCATAGCTGTCGAGCCCATCGACAAACCCGGCAGCCTGAACGAGCTCTTCCACATCATGGGCGACAACGGCATCAACATCGAATACATTTACTCCTTTGTCATGCGCCGCCGCGAAATGCCTTATGTCGTCTTCAAGACCGACAACCAGGAAAAAGCGCTGCAGATATTGAAAGACAAAGGCCTTAATACCGTCGTGGATCTATAATCAAAAAATAAAATAAGTCAGTGTCCACAGCCCAAAAGGGCTAATCGGCACTGACTTATTTTTATTTATCTCCCACTAACACATAAAAGCTGTAATCCGAGGCAATTTCCCCTTGACCCATCTCATACAGATGAATCCCCCGGAACACCACCGACATCCTGAACTGGTCGTTTTCGACCGCGACCGTCATAGCCTCCGGCAGCATCAATTCCTTAAATGCACCCATTTCAGGCGCAATGCTGTTTACCGCATCCTCCAAAGCAATCGCCAGAACCTCATCCCCAACCGGCGTTACCAACTTTACCACGGTATCCTCCGGCGTGGTCCGCGTCACCTTGACTTCATATGTTTCACCGGCTAACTCTATACGCTGGGACTGAGGCTCCATTTCTTTTTCGTACCGCGCCACTTCAAAAGACAGCAGTCGATCAAACCCATCAACCGCCATAGGCACCCCCGGATCCAGTGTTACCATGGCGTAGCGTTGACCCCCTGCCGGTTCAAAAGTACGCTCAAACCCAAACGTCCGCGCAAAATCCTCATAAGCTTTAAAATCCTCAGGCAGCCATTCTACGTAATCCAACCCGCCTGAACCCTGCAGATAGTTCACAATACTCGTCGTTTCAGTCTTTGTAAGCTCCGACGCCTCCGCCTTAGCCACCAGCTCGCCATTGACCAGCATCCCCTCCGCGGCCAGGAGCCCCTCCAGCCGTCCAATTTGACTGTTTCGGGACACAGTGAACGCATCCACCGGCGGAAGAATTGACCCCAGCGCGAACACTGCTGCCAGCAGCGCCACCCTGCCATTCTTCGAAACCGGGCTGAAACTCAGCATTAGTCCCGCAGCCAGCGAGAAAACGCCAAAGAGCGCGACATAGTACCTGGATTCCGTCACACCGTACGCCTCAAGCCGTATGCCCACCGAGATCAGCTGCAAAATGACTACCGGGATCAGCACCTTTGGAAACACCCGCGTGTAGGCTTTCGCAAATCCATTGTCCAGAAGGCTGGCCATTACAAAAATTAGCAGCCCGGCAGCAGAATACAAAAGCACCATAGGTCCCAGCTGCCCCGAAGGCCAGACCTGAGTCACCAGAATCTTCCCCAAATAAGCCGCCAGCACCGCCGTATACACCGCCACCAGAGGCACCGCTATGTAAGAGACCAGAATCTCCAGATATCTTGGATAATCAAACGCGCCAGCCCCACCTGAGCGGTCAGCGCCAGAACCATTCTCAAGAGCGTTTTGCCGATGGTCAAAGCGCGGCAGCAGCGACAAAAAGTACACTGGTGCAAATAAAATCCACACCGTCGCCATAGAATAAGCATACGCCTCATCGCTGACTTCAAACAACAAAATGTCAACGGTCGCGATCACAGCTGCAAACCCCGCCGAAAGCACCGCCGCATAAAGCCAGGACGTGGCGAAGGTTTTGACATAGGTCAGCGCAACTCGGTTAAAGTCCTCTCTCCCGCCTGCAGAAGGCAACCACAGCACCACGCAGATCAAGGCGAACCCCGTCACCAGGCTTCGGATCACCACTGCGTCGCTGATCTCCGATACCGGCAGCAGAATCAGAAAATATCCCAAAGTCAGAAGCAGACCGGCAACGTAAGCCGCCACCCTGCGGGAAGAAAGCCCGTCAAAGCTCTCAACCGTAAATTGAATCGCTATCCCAAGAACAGCGCCAATAACTAGAGTGAACACCATTTTTTGCATGATCAGCGGCGGATCCAGATCTTCGCCTATGATGGCATACACCACCAGCAGCGCTGCAGCAAACCCGGCAACTGAGACCGGAAACCTCTCCGCAGCCTTAATGAGGCCTTGCAGTCGTCTAACAAGTGTCCCTTTAATCTCCTTCATAACAGCACCTTCCCGATTCCTATTTTTTACAAAATGGCGAATGAATACAGGTTGAGCATTTCAAGAATCCCCCACACAAATGACATCATACATCCCTATCATAGCTGACTAACCTTCAACGCGCATTACAGAATAGTTACAGCCAATGCTCCTATGGATGAAAGAGATTAAACCACCTGCATTAAAAATGTCGCGTTACCAAGGCGTTACATCCATGTCTCTGAAAATATCCAAATAGAGTTTGATATGTTTGTAACTCTTGATATCTGAATATTCTAACTATTATTTTCGCCAATCACTAACATAAAATCACTCGAAAGTGTTGCCGTTACAGAGTTTTGTTCATATTGTTAACAGAAAAAACCAGGTAAATTGTGGTTATGAAGTAACAATTGTGTTACAATTTTTATGTAAATCAGGTCGTCTTCAACTTGATTTGTCAACATTTTCACAACATTAATTAAACTGAGGACAACCTGAAAAAATTCAAGAGGAGGTAATACGTTTGAAAAAGAATCTAGCAAGAGCCCTGGCACTATTGATGCTTTTGACATCCGCGATCGTCTTCGCGCCTATGTCACTTGCGGCAGACAGCACTACTTCTGCATCTCCGCCATGGGTAGAGCCAGCACAGCCAAGCGTACCAAGCTCACCTGCTCCTGCTCCTGCTCCGGTTAAAACTACCACCCCAGTTGCTATGCCAGCAATGGATGGTGGAGAGTACCACGTTGTCGTCAGCGGCGACACTATGTACAAAATCGCCGTCAAACACGGGATGACCCTGAGCGAGTTGGTTGCTCTCAATCCTCAAGTCAAGAATATCAACCTGATCTACGTTGGCCAAAAACTTCTTCTTAAAGCCGGCACCACAGCCCCTGCAGCTCCTGCGGCAACTGACAGTGTCATCAAGGTTTATCAAGGCATTGGCTATAAAGTCGCATTTAGAAACGGCCCTGGCAAAGACAGCGAAGAAGTGCCAGTCTATAGTTTCAACGTCGCAATGGCCGCCGCTACTTTTGACTCAGCCGGCAGAATTCTCAATGTCTACATAGACGGTTACGAAGTCTCTTCCCCTAACTATGACGGCGCTTCAATGCCTCACTTCTCCGGCTGGCCGGGTCAAGCAGGTTATAACGTCACCGACCATACAACCGAGAAGGTCGTCGGCGTTTCAACCAACACTCCTGAATCCGCTGCTGCTGAAGTCAACAACTGGCTCACTAAGCGCCAACGCGGCGATACTTATCACATGAATCCAGCAAATGAATGGTACAAGCAAATGGACTTCTTCCAAGAGTTCTTCAAAGGCAAAACTGTCATGGAACTCGAGCAGTGGTTTGCTAAAAATACAACCGCCGCAGGTCGTCCAATCAAAGCAACGACAACTAACGAAGCGGATCTTGCCAAACTTGCTGCTTTAACAGCTGAAGAAAAAGCTGCACTTGCTGATGTCGTCTCCGGTGCAACTATGTCCATCCGCGACGCACATGGCGATTTCCTCGGCGCAGTTGGCGAAGCTTACAAAAACAGAGTTGAAGTTGTTGTTCCTGTTAAATAATTAAATTAACATTCAAAAAGGCCCATTTCGCAACTGAAATGGACCTTTTTTTATTTGTCTGCAAAATGGAAAACTCGGTGTCTGATGGAAAGGAGCTGTTGCAAAACTAGTAAATTTAGTTTTGCAGCAGCTCTTTTTATGTACTATTTGCAATTGCATGCTTTTGAGATATTTGATTTTTAACGCGAGTCACCCATAAGCAATAATTATAGGGTCGACAAAAAAGCCTAGCCACCATGTTTTAAAGTTTCTGGTCTAAGCCGCTTTTTTGTACTCGATAATGCCGGTTTGGTTGTTTTGGATTTTATTATGGAGTTTGTTCAGGTTAATCGCCATAGCAACCATAATCATATCCGCTACAATTTTTTTCATGCCCTTACGTCGAAACCGGTCATAAGCGAGACCATCTTTAACTTTTGAAAAAACACCTTCCGCTTGAATGGAACGGTTAATCCTCTCGTTGATGCCTTCTTCTGATGCAATATTTTCTGCGGATTGACTACGGAACGCTTCAAAGGCAGGAGAGAACTTCAGGCTCTTCTTCTCAGGATCTGGATTCTTTCGGCTTTTAATGCATTGGTCACTGTATTGGCAGCCTTTGCATTCAAAGCATGTGTAGACCCAGTTGATGTCTTCGAAGCCTGAAGCAGATTTCTTGATGCTGTCTTTACATCGGATGAGCTTTTTGCCAGCTTTGCAGACTTAGGCATCTTCATTTTCCATATATTGCATGTTTTCTCTTCGACTGATGTCTTCTCTGACTTTTTTTGTGTCTTTCGTCTCATGATTTGCCGGTTTAATGTATGCTTTCAATCCTTTTCTGGCTAGATAAGCGTAGTTTTCTGCGCTTTCATACCCTGCGTCTGTGACGATGTTTTTTATGCGAGCACTAAACGCCGCCAGCAGTTCTTCGAGAAAAGGCTTCAGTGTATGCAGATCATTCGAATGCTGGCTGCCCATCACGCCTACGACAAATGCGCCACTTGAAGCCATTTGGATATTATAAGCAGGCTTAAGTTGACCATTTCGCATATGATCATCTTTCATGCGCATGAAGGTTGCATCATGGTCTGTCTTTGAGTAACTGTTTCTGGTGCCCATAGCCTCAAGATGCTTTTCGTACGTCTCAAACTTTTCTTTTATCTCTTTATAGTACTCATACTCACGTTGCTGCGCGGTCTTGCGATGACCTACACCACGCACAAACTCAATTTTCAGCTTGCTGCATGTGTTTCTGATATTGTTAAACTCCGCGCACACCCTTGATTGGACTTCTTTTAACGTACTATCCTCTGGCATGTCGAGTTCTTTGAGCATGCGTTCTTTTAACTTGCTTTGATATTTTTCGACAGCTTTGCGCCATACAAAGGTGTATCTATTGGAGACTGCTTCAATCTTAGTCCCATCTATATACAGACTCTTTAGGTCTACATGCCCGTCTTCAATGAGGATTTCCACAAATTGTCTCAATAAATCCGCCATATGATCATTGAGCATATTTTGAAATCGACAGATCGTGGTGTGATCCGGCGCTTTTCTACCTCCAAGAAGGTAGTGTCCTCTCACATCATACTCACAAAAATCTTCAATTTTTCGATTTGATGATTTTCCTTCGCTATTACAGAAAAGAACAATTTTTAGGAAGTTAACAAAATCTAAGGCTGGCTTTCTGCCCTTTTGAGGCACGGTGCTTATTGTTGCGCTTAAATCCATCCTCTCTACTATTTTGCACACCAGTCTGACCTTGCTATCCTCTGGAATTAATGTGCCCACACTAAAATTCATTGGCAGTTGCCAAAATTGGGCTTTAGAGTTATGATGATCTAGGGTTATTTGGTTCGTCATAAATCAATTATACCCTATCGGGACTGGCTCTTGGAGCCGGTCCTGATTCATTTTTTGCAATAAAATAGACAGATGGTCATCAACTCGATTTCCATCTGTCTATTCTTTTTGGGGGAGCTATTTTGCAACAGCCCCTTTCCAAAAAAATAAACTCGGTGTCTGACACCGAGTTTCAATAGGCGTATGCCGGCGACTCCGCTTTCCACTTTCAATACTTCGCCTTAATCTCTAAGTACTTCTTCTCTCCCAATGCATATAACGCATGTTCCTCAGGCGTTTTTGGCACCAGACGCGGTACCTGTGTCGGCACACCATCTACTATATGCACCATGGTGAAAAACGCCTTGAGAGAGGCCTCCGGCATGACATCCGAGCTGAAGTCATTGACATAAATGCTGACCATGATCTGCATAGAGCTTCGCCCTACATAGGTCAACTGACCTACACACGTTACAATATCTCCAATGTGGATCGGCTTTAGAAAGACGATTTCATCCACTCTTGCCGTCACAGCGTCGCCTTTGCAGTGTTTGAAGGCCGTAATCCCGGCAGTATTGTCCATCAGATTCATGAGTTCTCCACCATGAACATTGCCCATAATATTACTATGTCGCGGCTCCATAACCATACAGGTCTCCGCCCTTGTGAATGAAATATTATTTACCACTTGAACCCTCCCAAAATGAAGTCAGTTTAGTCTCTATACACTCAGCTATTAATCATTTCAATCCTCAAACCCATCCCAGCCATATTTCCCAACCAGTTCCACAAAAACGACTTTGGTCAATACCCTCCGGGATACAACGCCCTCTGCGTCTTTGACCACCAAAAGCAAATCCTGGTCCCCGGGAACGCCCACCGGCAAAATCATTCTTCCGCCGGTTGCCAGCTGCTCAACCAGTTCAACCGGAACCGCGGAAGATGCCGCAGTGACTATAATGCGGTCAAAAGGCGCGGCTTCAGGCCAGCCTCCGCTGCCATCCCCAATCCTGAATCGAATGTTGCTGTAGCCAAGCCCCTCAAGACGCGTCCTGGCTGGGACCGCCAGTTCTTCCAGACGTTCTATAGTGTAAACCGAACCGCCAAATTCCGCAAGAAAAACCGTCTGATACCCTGAACCCGTCCCTATTTCCAGCACTTTACTGTCACGTTCAAGGGCTAAGTGCCAGGTCATTTCAAACACCAGGCTGGGTTGAGAAATAGTCTGCCCATAGCCTATTGGCAGCGCGTGATCCAGCCCTGCCAGCGCTTTAGAGGGACCGTCAATAAAATAAGCCCGGTCAAGCGACTTGAAAAACATCAGCAGTTCTTTTTCGGTCACAGCTAACACCTCCAGTCATAAAACTCCGAACCGCGCTTTCCAAATCGGTCTTGGATCACACCGTCAACTATCCCCCGAACTCGTCACTTTCATTAAAGATGCTCCTACCCATTACATTTAGTCACATTACAAGTGACTTCATAATAAGCCGCGTGCAGCCCCATCCCCGCGGCGCGTTCCGCAACCAGCTGATTGACGCCGCCGCCTTTTTGCAGCCACCAGCCTTCATGGATTAAAACGAGCTCCGGACTCTGATCCGCCTCCACCTTTGCGGTACAGATCAGCTGCCCTGTGGAATTGAACACTTTGATTTTGTCACCATCGGCTACCCCAAGCCCTTTAGCTGCAGACAGACCAAGATAAGCCACCGGAAGAGCCTGTCCAAAAAGATCCAGGAAATGCTGAGAATGCAGGGACTCCTTGATATGCGGCGTCAGGAGATAATAAGGCTCTTCGGGCGAAGGCCGCTTCCCGACAGGTCTATAGACCGCCACCGGATCAAAGCCATCCATGCCGGCCCGGTTGGACCAAAGCTCAATTCTGCGGCTTGGCGTTTTAAACGTCAACTCTGACCATGCCACCAAGCCGTTGTCCACTTCGGAATCCTTCTCATGAACGGGCACAGGCTCCTTTTTCAGTACGTCCACCGAATAACCTAAAGCCTCTGATAACGGCTTCAAAGCTAACTCCAGCCACGCCTCTTCGCTCTGCGCCGGAAAAGCCTCGAGGCCAAGGCGCTTGGCTAACTGCGTGAAAATCCAGTGCTCAGACGGCACCCAGGGGTCCGCCTCGACGACCGGCGAACAATAAGTCAAATAGGAGTGCACTGCCGGCGGCAGGATCACATCCGTCGTTTCCAGAAAGTGCGCACAAGGCAGCACGACATCCGAGACCTGCGCCGTATCCGTCATGAACTGGTCAATGGTTACCTTAAAGTCAACGGACTCAAAGGCCTTCAGCATTTTCCCGGTGTCCATGAACTGCGTCACGGGATTGGCCTTAGTCGTAAAGATCGCCTTAATTTTGGGATGATTCGCAGAAAGGATAAAATCCGCCATCATTGGTCTCGGATAGGTTCTGTGGTGCACTCTGAGAGACTGGCCGCTCAGCACCTCGGAGTCCAAATACCCGGACATCCGGTCATTGTTATAATTCACACCGCCACCGGAAATCCCAATATTACCGGTAATCGCCGCCAGCGCATCAATAGCCCTGACGGTCTCCCCGCCATTGGTATAGCGCTGCACGCCATAACCCACCAACAGACAGGCAGGCTTGGCACTTCCATACAGACGCGCCAGCGACCGGATCACCTCAGCCGAAACCCCCGTTTCCGCCTCAGCCGCTTCCGGCGTCCACGGCTTAACCGCATCTTTAAAAGCCGGATACCCTTTGACATGACGACGTATAAACTCTGCATCCACCAGGTTTTCCTCAATCAGCACATGCGCAATGGATAAGGCAAGCGCACCATCCGTCCCCGGCCGCGGCGTCACAAGCTGAGCTGACAAAGCCGCAGAAGTCGCTGACCCGCGAGGATCAATCACCACAATCTCAGCGCCGCGTTCTTTCGCCTGCCTCAAAAAAGGCATGGCATGAATCCCGGTTTCCGCCGGATTCCGCCCCCAAATCACGACCACGCGGGCATTCACCACATCCGAAATCTCGTGGCTCATGGCAGCGCCAAAATCGTAGTTCTGCGCTTGATGCCCAGCGCCTTCACACAAGCTGCCCACAGAAGTGGTCACCCCGCCATAGGCACTGAAAAACCTGGCCTCCAGCTTCTTCAGCAGCCCAACACTCCCCGCATGGGCGCAGTGCAGCACCGCCGTGGCAGGACCCTCCCGGCGAATCTGATCCAGCCTATCCGCCACCAGATCCAGCGCCTCATCCCAGGTCACTGCCCGAAAGCCTTCTCCCGCAGCGTCCCTGACCAGCGGACGCCTAAGCCGCTCAGGATGCGTCCGCCTCGCCATATGGGCCAGCCCTTTTGAACACAGCCCCTTCCCCGTCACAGGATTCGCCGGATTCCCGGCCAGCGACTTGATCACACCGTCCTCCACCGTAGCCAAAATTGAACACGCATCCCAGCAATCCAGGGGACACGCTGTTGAAATCACCTGTTTTTCATTTTCCGTTTTTTTGCCGATGGTCACCTGCCCCACCCCCTCACCCCCATTATACCTCTTCTGCCGCAACCTCAGTCTTCTGAATTTTCAAAAAATACTTTTTTTCAATCCCCCCACAAGCGCCGTATCTTGTACCGAATTCCATACAACCCATCAGAGCATCCAATCCCGCCCTGCGAGCCGTATGAGCGTCAAAAATAAAAATTTATAAAATTTTTCTCCCCAAGTGTTGACAATCTAAGCCCCACCTGTTAAGATTCGTTTAATAAATATTCTTAACATTCACACCCTAATAGCAATTTTTGCGCTGATGGAGACATACCCTTACTGCACCCGTCATTCAAAGCGAGCCGGACATGGTGAAAGCCGGCAGTGACATCAGTAAGACTCTCACTCCTGAGCAGATGCTCCGAAACCTTTTAAGACTTTCGGCATTAAGAGCATCCGGTCGCCCCGTTATCGGCACAGGTTTGTTTGAACCGTAGAGAGTTGTCTCCCATTTGAAGCAGGAGGCAAAAAAAAGGTGGTAACGCGGGCATAGAGCTCGTCCTTGCATAGGACGCGCTCTTTTTTGTTGCAGAAAAACACTTTTTCTGAGGATCAGAATCTTACGGTTAAGTTATTTCTCATCTTTAAACACCATCGGCACAAATGGATTCATCCAGAACAAGGAGGTCAAAAAAATGAGTACAATCATTCAACCGGACAAGACGATCAAAATTTTCGATACGACGCTTCGCGACGGGGAACAGTCCCCGGGCTGCAGCATGACCCTTAAAGAAAAAATCGACATGGCCAGACAGCTTGAGAAAATGAAAGTAGACATCATTGAAGCCGGCTTTGCCATAGCTTCTCCCGGCGATTTTGAATCCGTCCAGACCATAGCCAAGGAGCTTAAGGAGACGACGGTCGCCAGTTTGGCGAGAGCCCTCGAAAAGGACATCGACGTGGCCTGGGAAGCTGTCCAGTACGCGAAGCGCCCTAGAATCCACACCTTCATTGCGACGAGCGACATACATATGCAGTATAAGCTCAAAATGGAGCCGGATGCTGTTCTCGAACGCGCGGTGGCTATGGTCAAATACGCCAAGCGCTATTGCGAGGACGTAGAGTTCTCAGCGGAAGACGCGACGAGATCCAACCCCGAATTCCTGTACCGCATCTTCGAAGCCGTCATCAAAGCCGGCGCAACGACACTCAACGTGCCTGACACGGTTGGCTATACAACCCCTATGGAATACAGCAGCCTGATTTCGTCCATCCGGGAAAAAGTCAACGGCATCCACAAAGTCGACATCTCCGTCCACTGCCACAATGACCTTGGTTTGGCTGTCGCCAACTCACTGGCTGCCGTCAAGGCAGGCGCCACGCAGGTAGAATGTACCGTCAACGGTATTGGCGAGCGCGCCGGCAACGCCGCCCTTGAAGAGATTGCCATGGGTCTTGCGACACGCTTCGACTACTACGGCATCAAGACCGGCATTGAGACTACCCAAATTGCCCGTTCTTCCAAGCTCCTGACTTCCATTACAGGTATCAGCGTTCAGCCAAATAAAGCTATTGTCGGCGCCAACGCTTTTGCCCACGAGTCCGGTATCCACCAGCACGGTATGCTTGCGAACGCCTCAACTTACGAAATCATGACCCCGGAGTCCGTAGGCCTGAGAACGAATGCCATGGTCCTTGGCAAGCACTCAGGTCGCCACGCCTTTGAAGACCGTCTCAAGACCCTGGGTTACGAGCTCACTAAAGAAGAAGTCAACCGCGCGTTTGACGATTTCAAAGTCCTCGCGGACAAAAAGAAAACCGTTGACGACCGGGACATCGAAGCACTTCTTCAGGACGATGTTATGAACCTCGAAGAGCACAACAAGTACAAGCTCAAGCGTTTCATCATCAACAGCGGCAACACCATCACCGCCACAGCGACGATCGCTCTGGAAGTAGAAGGCCAGATCTACGAGGAAGTCTCTGCCGGAGACGGCCCAATTGACGCCGCTTACAAATCCATTGAGAAAATCGTCAAAACCGGCGCGACTTTGGAGGATTACAAGATCCAGTCCATCACAGAGCAGGAAGACGCCCAGGGCGAAGCCATTGTCAAGCTCAGGAAAGGCAGCCGCGCTGTCACAGGCCGCGGACTTTCCACAGACATTATTGAAGCAAGTATTCTCGCTTACCTGAACGCGGCTCAAAAGCTTGAGTCCATTTCTGCAGAACCCCCTATCCGCGTGATCTCGTAGAACGTACCCCAAGGGATCCGGCGCGAAAGCAAAGGATCCCTCACTCATAAATCTGCTAAAAAGGAGCCATCATTCATGTCCACTCAAGCAAAACAGCCAATGACAATGACTCAGAAAATCCTCGCCGCCCACGCCGGCAAAGACTTCGTCGCACCGGGCGAATTCATCCAGGCGAAGCTCGACCTCGTGCTCGGCAATGACATCACCGCGCCGCCTGCCATCAAAGAGTTCACCAAACTTGGCCAGCCCGCTGTCTTTGATAACAAGAGAATTGCGCTTGTCCCGGATCACTTCACGCCAAACAAGGACATCCAAAGTGCTGAGCAGTGCCGCCAAATGCGCGTCTTTGCTCACGACCAGTCCATTGAGAATTATTTTGAGATCGGTGAAATGGGGATTGAGCATGCCCTTCTGCCTGAAAAAGGTCTCGTGGTCCCTGGCGACGTCGTCATAGGCGCGGACAGCCACACCTGTACTTACGGTGCCCTGGGTGCTTTCTCCACAGGCATAGGCTCCACAGACATGGCTGCGGGTATGGCGACCGGTCTCTGCTGGTTCAGAGTACCGGAGGCGATCCAGTTTGTCCTGAAGGGGAAACTGTCAGAGCACGTCAGCGGCAAGGATGTCATTCTTCATATCATCGGCAAAATTGGCGTCGATGGCGCCCGCTACCAGTCCATGGAATTCGTGGGCGAAGGCGTTGCCAGCCTCACTATGGACGACCGCTTCACCATTGCCAATATGGCCATTGAAGCCGGCGCTAAAAACGGCATCTTCCCGGTAGATGAGCGCACTAAGGCATATCTCGAAAACCGCGGCAAGCGGCCTAGCGTCATCTTCGAAGCAGATCAGGACGCTGTCTATGCCCAGGTTATTGAAATCGACCTTGCGGCCATCCGTCCTACAGTCTCCTTCCCGCATTCTCCTGACAACACCCGCACCATTGACGAAATCGAGCGCATGGAGCAGGAGAAAGGCGCCATCACAATTGATCAGGTAGTCATAGGCTCCTGCACCAACGGCCGCCTCGACGACCTTCGCATTGCGGCGCGCTACCTTAAAGGTAAAAAAGTAGCCAAAGGCGTTCGCGTCATTATCTTCCCTGCGACACAGAAAATTTATCTGGACGCCTTGAGAGAAGGCTTGATCGAGATCTTCATTGAAGCCGGCGCCATTGTCAGCACCCCGACCTGCGGCCCTTGCCTGGGCGGCCATATGGGCATCCTGGCAAAAGGCGAGCGCGCGGTCGCGACGACCAACAGAAACTTCATTGGCCGCATGGGCCACACCGAGTCAGAAATTTATCTGGCAAGTCCAGCCGTCGCAGCAGCTTCAGCAGTTGCCGGCAAGATTGCTAATCCTGAGCGCGCCTGATTCAGATCACTTTCTACTATTATAATTAACGTTACGAGGAGGACATTCCATGAGCACATCCGGCCGCGCTTTTAAGTTTGGCGATAATATTGATACCGACGTCATCATCCCGGCACGCTACCTGAGCACCGCAGACCCTGAAATTCTCGCAAAATACTGTATGATCGACATTGACGACACCTTTGCAGGCAAAGTTCAAAAGGGCGACATCATGATTGGCGGCCGCAACTTCGGCTGCGGCTCATCCCGCGAGCACGCGCCCATCGCCATCAAAGGCGCCGGCGTGTCCTGCGTCATTGCCGAAACCTTTGCCCGAATTTTTTACCGCAATGCCTTCAACATTGGTCTTCCCATCATCGAATGCGCCGAGGCCGCCAGGAAGATTGCCGATGGCGACGAAATCCGCGTCGACTTCGAAAGCGGCAAAATCGAAAATATCACTAAAGGCGAAACTTATCAGGCTCAGCCACTCCCACCTTTCATGCGCGACATTATCGACGGCGGCGGTCTGATCGCCTCCATCAAAAAGTCGAGGGGTGAAGCCTAATGAAATATAAAATAGCCGTCATTTCCGGGGATGGCATTGGACCCGAAATCACAGGACAGGCCGAGTCTGTCCTCTCACGCCTAGGCGAGCTCTTCGGTCACGAATTTGCCATGACCCACGTTCTCGCAGGCGGCGCCGCCATTGATGTCTTTGGCGAGCCGCTGCCGGATGAAACCGTTGAAATCTGCAAAGAAT
>Ga0302241_1000072_pt1 | contig 112320 bp, 105 predicted proteins | sample AAG_UR_Arg_MG_FD_193532 | JGI IMG/M metagenome (GOLD analysis project Ga0302241, IMG submission 193532) | Enriched activated sludge microbial communities from anaerobic digester in WTTP, New Holstein, Wisconsin, United States - AAG_UR_Arg | ecosystem: Engineered > Bioreactor > Anaerobic >... | reverse complement strand
GAACAGAGGAACAGCCCATGGAAGAGAGCTTGCTCGCTGAAGGGTGGGACCACTTTTCTTTGTATAGGGCGCAGCCCGATACCGAAGCGCAGCCTGCGGCCACACGGAGTGTGGCTGTGGGCGGAGCGAGGTGCACGTTGGTTGTGCGAGGCAGTAAAATACAGAACAGAGGAACAGCCCATGGAAGAGAGCTTGCTCGCTGAAGGGTGGGACCACTTTTCTTTGTATAGGGCGCAGCCCGATACCGAAGCGCAGCCTGCGGCCACACGGAGTGTGGCTGTGGGCGGAGCAATAGGCGCCAGCCGCGAGGTGCACGTTGGGTTGCGAAACTCGGTGTCAGACACCGAGTTTCGCCTCAAAAAAAGGGCCTAATCTGGCCCTTTCTATCATTAATGCGGGTGTTTGATTTCCTGGTGTTCATGAGGGTGCTCGTGACTGTGATTGTGTTTGTCTTCATGATCCCGATCTCTGGCGCAGTCACGGGCTGTGCCCACCAGGATGTCTAGGGCGTGCTCCAGGGACTGCAGAAGAACCTCGAGATTCTCCGCGACGGCTTTTGGGCTTCCGGGAAGGTTTACAATCAGCGTTCTGCCCCGAATTCCGGCTGCGGCGCGAGAGAGCATGCCGCGGGGTGTGATCTCCATGCTGCGTCGGCGCATGGCTTCGGGAATGCCTGGGACCTCCCTGTCAATGACATCTTTTGTCGCCTCGGGCGTAAAATCTCTGGGTGAAAAGCCGGTGCCGCCAGTGGTCAGGATGAGGTCGATCTCACCTGAATCGCTGAGGCGTCTCAAATGCGCCGCGATTTCATCCCGTTCATCCGCCACGAGGATAGATTCCGCGATTTCGTAGCCTTCAGTCTGCATAGTGGCACGGATCAGGTCGCCGCTGGCGTCTTCGCGTTCGCCTTTGGCGCCTTTGTCACTGGCAGTCAGAACGGCTATGCGGTATGCGGTTTTTGTAGACATAAAAAGCCTCCTTATAGGGTGAAAAGCGGTATGGTTTATTTTGAGCGAATAGAATATTTTGACTTCAAGTCTATTATACCTTACGTTGTCCAAGTTTTTTAAGTAATTTATATGGTCGGTGAACGTGGCTCAAAGGTTGTCGTTGAACAGTTTGTCAACTGTTCACAAGCAGTCGCTATATTTTTTGGAGAATAACGCCTTTACATTCCGGTGGACCTATAATAAAATTCAATTAAGATGGAAGTAGGTGTCTGACACCAATTTCCTAATGGTTTATCAAGGAGGCTCGACTCATGAAACCCATTCGTCCGCTGATCGAAATAGAAGAGGCTAAGGCCATTATACGCAAGTGTTTTTCTGAGCGTCCGGTCAAAACAGAACGCGTGACCCTGTTTGAGGCGTTAGGCCGGTATCTCGCAAGCGATTTGGTGGCGGATCAGGATATGCCGCCATTTGATAAATCTACGGTGGATGGCTACGCAGTAAAAACCGCAGTGATCTCAAAGCTGTTTGAAGATCCGAAGACCCTTACAGAGGGTATGCCAGCCCTCAAGCTGATTGGCGAAGTCATGATGGGTGCTGAAGCGGCGCTGCCTGAAAGCACTAATGAAGCTAACTGCGTCTACATCCCTACAGGAGGTTTTTTGCCCGATGTTTATGACGCCGTAGTCAAAATTGAAGAGACCGTACAAAACGGTGATCAAATTCTATTCAAAAACCTGGCTAAAACGGATCTGTCACCTGCATTCCATATCCTTCCCCTTCAGTCCGGCAGCAACATTATCCTAAAAGGTGAAGACGTCAAGACGGGCGAAAAAATTATCAAACGGGGCAGGCGTCTGACCCGCTATGATCTTGGCGTGCTGGGCATGCTGGGCTTTAACGAGGTCGAGGTGATTGTGCCGCCGAGCCTGTCGATCGCCACAACCGGTGACGAGCTGGTGGACATTGATGCCCCTCTCAGCCCCGGAAAGATCAGGGACATCAACGGCACTGTTCTGGCAGGCATAGCCCGTGAGTGGGGGCTTGGGCCAGTGAGGCTGACACGCCTGGAAGATACCTACGAAGCGGTTGAGAATTACATTAAAAGTGAAATCGATCAGTGTGATCTCCTGATCACCTCGGGCGGCAGCAGCGTTGGAAAGAAGGACTACATCCCGGCGGTTGTTGATAGCTTGTCGGATGAAGGACTGCTGTTTCACGGCATGAATATCAAGCCAGGAAAGCCTATTGGCGTCGCCGCCATGAATGGGAAGCCAATCGTTTTGCTCCCCGGCAATCCCGTCTCAACGGTCGTCGGATTCATAGTGCTTGTCAGTGAGCTGATCAACCAGTTTGGCTTTGACATTCATCACCCCTTTTGCTACGCTGAGCTGAAAGAGACCATCGGCCCGGAAGATGGGCGGACGACCTTTCACATGGTCAGACTCACCGAAGGTGAGGGGGCAATGACGGCAATGCCGCTCAGGGGTAAATCCGGCCTGATCACCTACATAGCCAACGCGGACGGCTATGTCATAGCGCCGCTTGAAGGCGGTACAGTCAAGGCTGGCGAACAGGTCAAGGTGTTTTTGCTTTAGTGGCTTTGGACCAGTCAATTTTGACGGCTTGACCACCGGAGTAATGAGATGGGAGGTGTCCCGTGCAGGACGCTTATGGAAGAACAATACGCTATTTGAGAATTTCGGTGACGGACCGCTGCAATTTGCGCTGCCGTTATTGCATGCCTCCAACCGGGATGCCGGCCAAGCTGGACCATGATAAAATTTTACGGAACGAGGAAATAGTCGAAGTAGCCCGCGTGGCAGCGAGCCTCGGCATTGACAAAATACGTTTGACAGGTGGGGAACCCCTGGTCAGAAAGGGCATCGTAGACCTGGTAGCGGAGCTCGCGGCTATACCAGGCATCAAGGACCTGGCCATGACGACCAACGCCGTGATGCTGGACACCATGGCTGAGCCGTTGAAGGCGGCGGGGCTGCGGCGCATCAATGTGTCGCTGGATACGCTGAATCCGGAGCGCTTCAAGGAAATGACCCGAGGCGGAGACCTCAACAGGGTACTAAAAGGTCTTGAAGAGGCTGAGCGCGTGGGCATATGGCCCATCCGCGTCAACAGTGTCCTGATTGGCGGAGAAAACGAGTCTGAGATTCGGGAACTGGCAGAGCTCACGCGAAGCAAGGGCTATGACGTCCGGTTTATAGAGCTGATGCCTATAGGTGAGGCCGCAGCCTGGACGGAAGAGCATTTTATTTCCACGGACCGGGTTCTGGAGATCCTCCCTGAATTGGTACCGGACATAGCAAAGGCCCATGATGGACCGGCGCGCTATTTCAGATTGCCGGGGGCAAGCGGTCGAATTGGCCTGATCCAGCCTATTTCCTGCAACTTTTGCGCGGACTGTGACCGCATCCGTTTGACGGCAGACGGTAAAATCAAGCCTTGCCTGCATTCTGATAAAGAGATTGATTTACTCGCGGCCCTGCGTGCCGGTGAGGACCTTGCTCCGATCATCCGCGAGGCCGTCGGGCTGAAACCGGAAAAGCATCACATGGAAGAAAGTGATTATGTGCCAATTGTTCGCGGCATGTATAAAATAGGAGGATAACATGGCGAAAATCAGATCCGTCAACATCAGCGAAAAGAAGGGCACAATCAAAACGCCCATTGAATCCGGACGTTTCGAGCTCAACCTGGGACTGGTGGGCGACGCGCACAGCGGTTCATGGCACAGAATGGTCAGTCTTCTGGCTGAAGAGAGCATTGAAAAGGTCCGCCAGATGGGTCTTCCGGAGCTGAAAGCCGGCGATTTCGCCGAAAATCTGACGACAGAGGGCATAGTCCTCCACACTCTTCCTATTGGTACCCAGCTGCGGATTGGTCAGACCCTTATGGAAGTTACCCAGATTGGCAAGGAATGCCACGCAGGGTGCGAGATCCGCAACAAGGTTGGAGACTGCGTCATGCCACGGGAGGGAATCTTCTGCAGGGTGCTTGAGGCAGGGGACGTTAAAGCGGGCGATGACATTACCGTTGAGTTAGAAGGACTCAAAAAACTATAGGACTGAACAGGGCGGAAGCCCTGTTTTTTTTTGAGGTAAACTGGGTGTCAGACACCCAGTTTACCTTCCTTCCTTTTTGTTGGCGTATCCGGCTCAACCTATGGTAAAATTAAACCGGTAAAATCATCTCTTTAAATCTGGAGGTCAACATGACTGAATATAATATGAATCTTGAATACTATGAAAACCGGGCCGCGGACATGACCGTAAAGCTGCTGGAAAAACTGGGCACACAAGAGGTCAGAACCATGGCAGCCCTGTGTGAACTCACAAGCTTTAAAATTGGCGGACCTGCCGACTTGTTGATACAACCTGCTTCTGTGGAGAATGTCGCTGCTGCGCTGGAGCTGCTTAGAGCTGATACATACCCTTTCATGGTCATCGGCAACGGGAGCAATCTCCTGTTCTCAGACAAAGGGTACCGGGGGGCTATTCTGAGAATCGCAGACAACCTGACAAAGGTTGAGATCGCAGAGACTCAGGTGACTGCTGAGGCGGGCATTCTGCTTTCAAAGCTGGCGAGCCGGTTCCTGGAAAGTGAACTTGCCGGCTTCGAATTTGCTTCCGGCATACCGGGCACGCTAGGTGGCGCAGTCTACATGAACGCCGGCGCCTACGACGGTGAAATGAAAGATGTTGTGGATTGGGCAGAAGTGCTTATGCCTGATGGGAAAGTCGAAAGGCTCAGCAATGCTGAACTGGGTTTTTCCTACCGCCACAGCCGGATCATGGAGGCGGGCGGAATTGTCCTTCGTGTTGGTCTTAAGCTGAACCGGGGTATGTATAAGGATATCAAGGCGAAGACGGACGACCTGACCGAAAAGCGTACCTCAAAGCAGCCTCTGGAGAAAGCCAGTGCCGGCAGTACTTTTAAACGGCCGGCGGGGTATTTCGCGGGGAAACTCATTGAAGACGCCGGTCTGAGAGGACTTTCATATGGAAAGGCTCAGGTGAGTCCGAAGCACTGCGGGTTTATTGTCAACAACGGTGGCGCTACGGCAGAGGAAGTGCTCCATCTCATCAATGTCGTCCGGAAAACGGTGCGGGATACCTTTGGGGTCGAACTTGAGCCTGAGGTACGCATTATTCCGGAGATCCCTGTGACTTTGGTATAGGGTGAGTGGTGGACTGTGGGACCATCGGCAAAATTCTTTGGAAATAGCCGGGAAACCGCATTGTCGCCTCATAAGGAGGGACTGAACGTGATCAGAATTTACGCGGATTATCATACACACACGACTTACAGCGACGGCAAGGGCTCCATTGAGGACAACGTGCGGGCGGCTGTGGCCAGGGGCCTGAAAATCCTGGCTATCAGCGACCACGGACCCCAGCACCTGACTTACGGCATCAAGAGGAAAAAGTACGCGGAGATGCGTGGAATCATTGATGAAATGAACGCCAAGTATCCCATGATCCAGACACTTCTGGGCCTCGAGGCCAATGTCATGGACGCGGACGGGCGGCTGGACGTGGACGAGGGCATGCTGCGCATGGCGGACGTGCTGCTCGCGGGTTACCATTTTGGAAGCCTCAGCGGAGATCTGAAGGGCACCAGCGCCCTTCACAGGCTCAACTTTGAGGGACGGCTGTCCAGGAAAGCGGCGGAGAAGGCCAAAGAACTGAATACCAAGGCCATGATCAAGGCCATGCACAACTACGACATCAAGATCCTGACCCACCCGGGTGCCAAAGGGGCCATTGAGATCATGCCTGTGGCGGAGGCGGCCATTGCGACCCACACGGCGCTGGAAATCAACGCGAACCGCCACGGCCATCTGACTTTTGAAGATCTATTGATGCTGCGAAGCAGCGCTTGTCTTTTTGCGATCAATTCGGATGCCCACCGCCCGGAAATGATCGGGCGATTTGAGCCGGCCATAGAGCGGGCGCTCAGGGCGAAGATTCCATGCAATAGAATTATAAATTGCCTGAAGTCGGATGAAGAACCTGAAGCGTCAGAGGGTGTCAAAGAACCGGAAAAGGCGGGTGAGGTCTAATGGCGGTGAATCCTGGCGCAGCTATGCGCTACGTTATAGTCACCGGCTTGTCAGGGGCCGGCCGCAGTCAGGCCATGAAAGCCTTTGAGGACATGGGCTGGTATTGTGTTGACAATATGCCGCCGGCGCTGATCCCGCAGTTTGCGGAGCTGGTAAAGAACCAGTCGGAGCCAATCGAGCGGGCGGCCCTGGTTGCGGACATTCGGGGCGGGCGCTTTTTTGACGATCTCGAAAACGGGATCGAGAGTCTCAGACAAACGGGGGCATCCGTGCAGATCCTGTTTTTGGAGGCCTCGACGGCGGAGCTGATCAAGCGGTTCAAGGAAACACGGCGCACGCATCCCATCAATCCAACGGGGAGCATCGAGGCCGGCATAGAAATGGAACGGGAGCGCCTGGAGGCGATTCGCGCCAGTGCGGATAAGATCATCGATACGACGCAGAAGACTATAGGTCAATTCAGGACTGAGATTCAGAAGGCATTTGAGCCGGAGGAGATCGAGGACAGCATGAGCATCTCGATCCAGACTTTTGGTTTCAAGCGCGGGATCCCCCTGGACGCGGACCTGGTCTTCGACGTGCGGATGCTGCCGAATCCCTTTTACATTGCTGAGCTCCGGAACCTGACGGGCAATGACGCCGAGGTTCAAGACTACGTCATGAAATTTCAGGACAGTTTGTCCTATTACGAACGGCTTCTCGACATGGTCGAGTTCCTCATTCCGCTGTGCATCAAAGAAAAACGGGCTCAGCTCGTGGTGGCGATTGGCTGTACCGGTGGCCAGCACCGCTCTGTGACTTTTGGAAACCTTCTCGCGCATACCCTTAAAGAGCGCGGCAGAACGGTGGCAGTTTACCACCGGGAGCTGAGCGGTCAATGATCAGGGCATCAGAGCTAAATAAACTTGAGCCGATGGTTCCGCGATCAGACCTCAAAATCGTGGCAATCGGCGGCGGCAGCGGACTCTCGATTTTGCTGCGGGGACTGAAGCAGGTGACGCGGGACGTCGTGGCGGTCGTCGCCATGTCGGATGACGGCGGCGGATCCGGCGTCCTTCGTGAGGACCTGGGCATGCTGCCACCGGGGGATATCCGAAGCTGCATTGTCGCGCTCGCGAATCAGGAGCCTGTACTGCTGGACCTGCTCAACTACCGCTTTAAAGATGGCAACCTCAGCGGTCAGAATCTGGGGAATTTGATGATTGCAGCTTTGAGTGACATCTCCAACAGCTTTGAGGAAGCGATCCGGCTCATTCACGAGATCTTCGCGGTAACGGGCCGGGTTCTGCCGGTGACGCTGGAGGATGTGCGGTTGAAGGCAATGCTGTCCGACGGCTCGGTGGTGGAAGGGGAGTCTAAGATTCCGATTCAGTCCGCTGCAGCAGGACTCAGAATTGAGCGCGTTTCCATGGTGCCTGAGAAGCCGAAGGCTCTGGATGAGGTGCTGACAAGCATCGCTGAGGCGGATGTCATAGTAATGGGGCCAGGGAGCCTCTACACCAGTATTTTGCCAAATCTCCTGGTGGACGGTGTCGCTGAGGCGATTAAAAGTTCCCACGCACCCAAGGTTTTTGTGGTCAACCTCATGTCCCAAAGAGGCGAGACGGATGGGTACAGGTTGTCGGATTATTATAAGGCGCTCGAAGCCCACACCGGGCCCGGGCTGGTGACCCACGTGCTGTTCAACAATGCCATCATTGATGAGTCCATAGTCGCGCGGTATGAGGCAGAGCGGGCTTCGCCGGTTCGGATGACTGCTGCGGACAGGGTTTATTTTGAAGAGCGGGGCATTGAGATTTTGCTGGATGACTTTGTCGAAGTGGTGAAGGGCTACATACGCCATGACGCGCTAAAAGTCGCGCAGCGCTTGGAAGCGCTGGTGGATATTAAGATTTACCATCATGGGGAGTAAGTGAACCCAAGGTGATTTTGTGGAGATAGAGTCGGTGCCGGCAGTTGCGGGTGCCGGCTTTTTTTTAGTGGAAATAAAGGGCGGAAGTGAGGGTCTGAGGTGGAAGAGGGTGGTCGATAAGCGAAACCGCTGATGCCCTCGTCCACCCTTCTTACGAGACTTTTCCAACCTGGCCGCTAATCGCATAAATGATTCGGAGAGGCATAAGGGGGGTATGCACTTATTATCTTCTGGTATTTTTAGACGTGACGTTAATGTTTTGAGCATTTATTACAAACACTATGCTGGGGCATATCGATTTTCTTCACATAGAATTGGACAAGGAGGTTTACTTATGCATGTAGGACTTTTATATACACCCGCTGACGTTGAGAAAAAAAGGGATAGCTCCATTGACCCTCACGGTTCCGAGCAAATGGATCTGACGGTCAAAGCTATTGAAAAAGCCTTGATGGACAATGGGCACGAGGTGACGCGTATTCCGGCGACGCTGGACCTTCTCAAAGATATAAAAGCGATCGAAGGCATGGAAATAATCTTCAATGCCTGTACCGGCATCACCAATAAAATGCAGCAGGCCAATGTTGTGGGGATGCTGGAGCTCATGGAGGTGCCGTTTGTAGGTTCGAGTCTGTCCACGCACATTCTCGGGCTTCACAAGCACATCAGCAAGAGGCTGTTTCAGAGTGTTGGCGTTCCGACAGCAAATTTTCAGGTGTTTTACACAGGCAAAGAGCCCGTGGAGGCTTCCCTCAAATATCCGCTGATCATCAAGCCTGAGCATGAGGGTTCAAGTCTGGGGATTACTGAGGATAGTGTTGTTCATGATGAAGAGTCACTTAGAAAAGGTCTTCAAAAAATATTCAAACTTTTTAATCAGCCTGCTTTGGTGGAGGAATTTATCACTGGCAGAGAGTTTACCGTTGGCGTGCTCGGAAATGATGACCCGGAGGTGTTGCCAATTCAGGAAATTATTTATGACACCTCAGATGGAGCGGGCTTTATGACTGTGGATATCAAGGCCAGAGATGCTGTAGGCGTTAAATGCCCAGCCGACTTGGATGAGGGTACGGCGGCCAAGATTAAGGACTATGCCGCCAAGGCTTATAAAGCCCTTGGATGTGATGAATACGCGCGCATTGACGTTAGGTTAGATGCGGAAGGGACACCTTATTTTCTTGAGATCAATACCCTGCCTGGGATGCAGCCGGACTACAGCGACTTTCCAAGGGTGGCGAAAGCAGCAGGTTATACCTATGAATCATTGATTCAAAAAATGGTGGTCATGGCATTCACAAAAAACAAGGAGAAATAGTTGATTAATTAAGGCAGAAGGAGGGGTTTAATGAGCGGTTTACCTGTTGAGTTAATGTATCTCCTGGCGTTGCTCGGGACGATTATAGTGTTTTTCGTGCTGCTTAGACGGCCCATCTATGAAGCTATGTTCATTGGGTTTGTCGTTATGCTCGGGATCCTGGGCAAGCTCGATCAATTTTCAGCGTATTTAATCAGACCGTCAACAAACACACTGTTTTATGCTATTGTTGCGTTCCTGTCTTTAGCGTATATTTTCGGTCAGACCAATGTGGTTTCGAATATAATCGATTTCATATTGTCCATTGTTGGCCGATTCCGGGGAGGTGCCGGATATGTTTCTCTGCTCTCCAGCACGTTTATGGCAGCACTCTCCGGAACAGGTCCTGGCAACGTTGCTGCCACGGGGGTCTTTACCATTCCGGCTATGATCAAAACCAAGTTTCCGCCTGCGCTCGCCGCTACAGTCGAAATGTCTGCAAGTTCACTGGGACCTATGATTCCGCCTTCCGGCACAATTTTATTAGCCTTTGGCGTCTTGGATACCATTTACCCTGGAACCTATACCATGTCGGGTTTTTGGATGACCGTTTGGGGCATTGGCCTTTGGTTTATTTTACAGCGGGTTATAACCCTCTTTATATTCTGTAGGTACTACAAGGTATCGCCGGTGCCATCCGAGGAAATCCCTAAAACACTGGATACCTTGAAGAAGGGCTGGAAAGCTTTGCTGGTCCCGGTCATTATCTTCCTGCCGTTGTTCATTGATTTCAAGTTTGGTCCAACGTGGATTACCGACAGAATTGGCAAGGAAGGCGCCAGTGCGTTTTCAAGCTCGGTAATTCTGTTTACGCCAGGCGTGGCGGCCATTTATACCTTGGTGATCAGTATGAATGAAACCAAAGAAAGGCTGTCGCTGGGTCATCTGTTTCAAATGTTCAGAAAGGCCATGCTGCATATTGCCCCTGTAGCCGCAACGGTTTATTTTGCCTACTGTATTTCCTATGTTTTCGGTGATGCCAAGGTAGGCGCGGCGCTCGGGGAATACATACATCAGATGGAATTGACACGCTTTCAGCTAGTGATTTTCATTCCTATAATGACCATGTTTCTTGGCATGTTTCTTCCTGGGTCTTCGCAGATTGCAATTTTCGGTGCAGCGATTGTGGGCGGCCTCGTTGCCGTCGGCGTCAACCCGCTGCTGGCAGCCGCCATATTGCCAGCAATAACCGGTGCGATGGAGGGTATGACGCCGCCGCTTGCCCTTGCCATGTATGCTGCCATGGGGATTGCACAATCGAGAATGCGGGAAACGTCGATTCTGGCTTTGGTCTGGATCGCGGTGCACCTTATGGTCTCCATATTGGTTTTGGGCGGATTATTTCCGATTTTCTTTTTATAGGAGGTCCTTAGATGAAAACAAAGATTGAGAAGGTTGTCAGTGCCATTTTCAGCATCTCTATTTTGATTGCGATTATGGGTGGCGGGATCGTTTTTCTAATGTTTGCTGCGGCGTTGATTGTGGGTGGAGATACTGGGGTTGGCATTGCTGTCAGCGCTAAGAATACAGTTATGCCTTATTTTATTCGCGTCGCGACCATCGGCACACTGGCGGGTTTGGTTTCTTTTTATCTGACGGGGCTGCATGCGTTGTTTATCGAGAAGAAAATTAAGCGGTCACATTGAGTGTTATGGATTATAAAGTGTCCGGAGTAAAAAGGTCTCTTATTGGAGGCCTTTTTTGCTGCGCTCATTTGTCTGGTCGAGTGTCATGAGTCAAAATTAACTTAGTCTCGTCATATCAAAGCTCACTTCAACAGATTGAAAAAGCTTTTAAGAGCTGATTTTTAGCGGCGCTGACGATTGGGATCGATAGTCAAAAGTTCACAATTTAAAAGAATGAGTTAAAAACAACTCATTATAATTCAAAAAGCTTCGAAACTTTGAATTTGCATGCGGTGCAGAAAAAATCCGGCGAGTCGAAACTGACTTATCACCTTTGACGCACGACTTGACTTAATCTCAATAGAGCGATAAACAGTCTGCGAATTAGTTGTTTTGTTGTATTTTTAGTTCTAAACCTGGAGATTATTTAAAAAATAGTTTCGATTTATGGCACAAGAATTGCGTAGTAATATGTCAAACAACCAGATACCACACTAAATTAGCGTAAATATCAGTCACACTGGGAGGAAGTCACATGCAAAATAATACAGCACCCATAAAACTTGAACGCTCCATCAGCTTTATTGGATTCCTTGGCATGGGCATTGGCTGTGTATTTGGTTCCTCCTGGCTTCTGATGACCGGGATCTGGATGACGGCGTCGGGCGGTCCTGTCAATGCGCTGCTGGCCTTTGTCCTTGGCCTGGTGATGCTTCTGGTTATGGCTTCCTCCTATACCCGGATCATGCCAATGTTTCCGGAAGGCGGGGGAGAGATGCATTATGCAGGCCGCGCTTTTGGCGCGCGTGCGGCGCTCGTCGCAGGATGGTGTGGGTTTCTGGTCAATGGCGTGATCTGCGCCTGGCAGACACTGGCCATAGTCAAAATGCTCTATGTTCTCTTTCCGCCGCTGGAGGGCCGAAATGTCCTGTATTCGGTCGGCGGCCAGCCGGTGACACTTTGGGCTGTTCTGATCGGGATCGCGCTTGTTTTCGGTATTGCATGGACGCAGTACCGCGGCACAAAATTTTTTTCCAGGGTTCAAGTCGTCCTTATGGCTATTGTCATCACCATGGTGGTGGGGGCATTTATAGCTGGCATGCTTTTCTTTGATCCACAAAATTTATCACCACTGGCAGTCAAGCCGACTTTTGACGGCACGATCTCGCTGCTGGTGCTCCTGCCCTTTTCCATAGCCGGTTGGGAAAACATCTCAAAAGGCGTGGAGGAAGCCAGTGCGAGCCTCAGCGTCAAGCGGATCGGGCAGGCCATGATGCTGTCCATCCTCATTTCCACCTTGTTGTATGGCGCGCTGCTGTTCCTTCAGGCGGGCCTGATGCCTTGGCAGGAGATGTCATCAACGTCCATTCCCTTTTCGGACAGTCTGGTCAGACTTACCGGTGTGCCTGCAATTAAAGGCATCCTGCTGTCAGCTGCTGTTTTAAATATTATTGGCGTTTTTAACGGCATGTTCTTTGGGGCAGTACGATCCTTGTATGCCCTTGGGAAGGCTGGCCTGATTCCCCGTTTTTTTGCCGCGGTTCATCCTGTTTACAAGACCCCGGGCAATGCAATCCTGTTCGTCACTCTAATCATTGGCATTACCCCGTTTTTAGGGAGTTCGGTGTTTGCTGCTCTAGTCAACTTAGCCGCGTTTTTCTACATCCTTTTATGGGGGTCGACCGTATTTTCCGCCCATCACCTCAGAAAGCATTCTGCCGATGGTCAGCCGCAGTCCTTCCACACCAGAATCCTTGATTTCGTGGGAATTGGCGTGGTGTTTTTCCTCACTCTGGCCATGCTGCTGCCATCCAGCCCGGGCGCCCTGCGTTGGCCTGCGGAATACGCGCTGCTGGCTCTGATGATTGGATCAGGATTTCTGTTCTATGCCGCACGTCCCAAAGATGAAAAAATTCACGGTAAAGAGGCTGCGGACAGTTCGTGAGTATTCAGACTGTAAAGTTGGAAGTGCTAGATAGGCCAGCGGCCGCTGAGATGGAAGAAGGTGTCTGACACCTTCTTCCAAAGTCACGGGAATGGAAGTTGGTGTCAGACACCTTCTTCCACATCTACATCATTAATCACAAGAGAGGTGTTCGTTTATGTCAGAAAGAGTTGAAGTTCTAAAAGACAAAAAGAAATTCACGATGCCCCACGCTTATGTCATTCTATTAATGATCATTGTTTTATGCACTGCCTTAACCTGGGTTATGCCCGCCGGGACATTTGAACGTGTTGAAGATCCTACCCTTGGTAGAGAGCTTGTAGTTCCGGGCAGCTATCATTCCGTCGAAGCCAGCCCAATTGGCGTATGGGGCTTTTTTATGGCGATCTATACGGGTATGGTCAACGCGGGTGAAATTATATTCTTTGTCATCTTCGCCTCTGCTTATGTCTTTTTGCTCATGAAGACCGGGACGTTGAATGCTATGGTTGGCGCTGTTCTCAGATCACTTGGCTCGCGGGATTACTTATTGATCCCAATTTTCGTTTTCCTTTTCGGCATAGCGGGCAGTACCTTTGGCATGTACGAAGAGACTTATGGGTTGATTCCCGCTTTTGTCGTCATTGCGATTACGCTGGGGTACGACCGTCTCATAGGCGGAGGTATGGTGTTTATTGGAGTCGCGACGGGCTTTGCGGCGGCGACGATTAATCCTTTTACCATCGGCATAGCCAGCAGTATTGCGGGGATTCCTCTGATGACGCCCAAAATGACCATCTTCCGGATCGTCGCATTTATATTGTTCATGTCGCTTTCTTCCGGATATATGATGTGGTATGCGGCGAAGATCAGAAAGGATCCAACCAAGAGCATTCTTTACGATGAACCCCAGAGGGAAATCAAAGGCACCATGACCCGGGAAGAAGTGGTCGGCATGCCTTTCACGGTTCGACAAAAAGTGACGCTTGCAGGCTTTATCCTGCTGATTGGGTTGATCGCCTTCACGGTCAGTATGTACGGCTTCTATCTGCAGGAGCTGGCTGCTATGTTCCTCATTGCTATGATTCTCACGGGCATTATTAATAAGATGAATTCCAGACAAATTGCGGAATCCTTCGTCGAGTCCGCGGAGGCGTCCATTTATGGTTTGCTGCTGATTGGCCTGTCGCGATCCATCGAAGTCATCATGTCTCAGGCTAATATCATCGACACAGCGGTATTGTATCTCTCCAACATGATCCAGGCGCTCCCGCAGAGTGTGACTGCAGTGGGCATGCTGGTGGTTCAAAATCTGATCAATTTCTTTATTCCTTCCGGTTCCGGTCAAGCAGTGGTCATGATGCCAATCATGGCGCCTCTGGCAGATGTTGTAGGGCTCAGCAGGGAAGTGGCGGTTACAGCCTTCCAATTTGGAGATGGCTTCTCTAATATGTTCTGGCCGACCAGTGTTGCAGTGGAATGTGGCATCATTGGCATTGGTATGAATAAATGGTATCGTTTTATTACACCGTTATTCTTAATGATGTTCTCGCTGCAGGCGATCTTAATGGTGGTTGCGGTGGCTATAGGACTTTAGCGACTGAACGGTGTATTTAGGGCACGTGAAAGGTGTGGATAATTCATGTCGAAGCAATTGGAAGTAGAGGCTCATCTTCAGCATCCGGTGTTTCACTTTTTCAGGGAAATTTCAGCCATTCCGCGAGAGTCCGGTCATGAAAGGGCGATCAGTGATTATTTGGTGTCCTTTGGTAGAGCGAGGGGATTTGAAACTTTGCAAGATGAGGTTCTGAATGTTATTTTGAAAAAACCGGCTTCTCCGGGATATGAGAACGCGCCGGCAGTGATTATACAAGGTCACATGGATATGGTGTGCGAGAAAAACAAGGGCATAAGTCATGATTTTCAAAATGATCCGTTGAAACTGAGAGTGGAGGGCGAAATGCTCTACGCCACGGATACTACCCTTGGTGCTGACAATGGCGTCGCTTTGGCCTATGGGTTGGCGCTCCTGGATGACAAGACGCTGGCGCATCCGGCACTGGAGGTCGTCTTTACGACCGAGGAGGAGACGACGTTCCTTGGGGCAAATGCGCTGGAGGCCAGTCACTTTATGGGGAAGATCCTGATCAATCTGGATTCTGAAGAGGACGACGCTTTGCTCGTCAGCAGCGCCGGAGGTGTTGGGATTGGGCTGACGCTGCAGGTGGAATGGGTGGAGGTAGAAAAGGAGCAAGTGCCTGTACGACTGAGTGTCAAAGGTCTTCAAGGTGGTCACTCCGGAATGGAAATAGATAAAGGGCGCGGAAATGCTATAAAGCTTCTGGGACGTGTGCTGCAGGAACTTGTAGCCCGGCAAGGCTTTGGACTTGCCTACCTGGAGGGAGGATCTCAGCGTAACGCAATTTCAAGAGAAGCAGAAGCGGTTTTGATGGTTCCCGTGGAGGCGATCGAGCGGTTTGAGAAGTGGGCATCAGAGCTTCAGGAGGCGCTTCGGCAGGAATTTTACTTAAAGGATCCAAAACTTCGGCTGGAGTGGGTTCGGGACGAAGCGTGGCTGGGGGAGGGTGACCATCGGCAGATCATGAACTGTGAGAGCGCCGTTAAAGTGATGCAGGCCATTACATTGATACCGGATGGCGTTCACACCATGAGCGCGGAGATGAGGGGACTCGTGGAGAGCTCTTCCAATCTGGGATTGCTGAGGACGACGGAGACGGGCGTTTACTTTGAAAATGAAGTCAGGAGCGCGGTCAGAAGCCAGAAGTCTGTCTTGATGAGTCGGTTTGAAGCGTTGGCGGATTTGCTAGGGGCGGTCTGGGACAGCTTTGAAGCTTATCCTGAGTGGCCGATTGATCCAAGCTCCAAAATTCGCACCCTCTGTGAGCAAGTGTACGAGCGGATGTATGGGTCTAAACCCAGAATTGTGGCTTGTCATGCCGGGATAGAGTGCGGTATGTTCATTGAAAAGATTGAAGGTTTGGACGCAATATCGATTGGGCCTCAGTTGTATGATGTGCACAATCCGAATGAGCATTTCAGCATACCGTCAGTGATCAAGACCTGGGAATATCTGGTTGAGGTTCTGAAGGCGATTGGATGAATGGCTGAATGCAAAATAAGGGAAGAGGAAGAGGGTATTGATTTGGCCCTTCTTCCTCTTCCCTTATTCTATTGCTGACGGATTGACTTATTCCATATATTTTCTATATAGCCGGCTTGCCTTGCTCTGCGAAATGTGAAGTGCTTTCGCGGCTTTGTAGGAGCTTCCGAAATGTTCGAAAGCTTTCAAAATCAGTGTTTTTTCAATTTCTTCGAGAGCGATGTCCAGCGATGGAAGCTCTGACTGCGTCGGGTCCAGCGGCACGAGTGCATCGCGGAATAAATGCATTGGGAGATCATGGGGTTCAATAACTTTTCCGGGGACGGTGACGACCAGCTGCTCTATGACGTGCTGGAGTTCTCTGACGTTTCCCGGCCAGCGGTAACTCTGGAGGATCTCCAGGCAGTCCTTGGATATTTCACGATTCAGTTTGTATTCCCTGTTGTATTTGTTCAGGAATAAGGTGGCCATAGCTTTCAAATCTTCTTTTCTTTCTCTTAGTGGCGGAATCTGAAGGTCAACGACTTTGAGCCGGTAATAGAGATCTTCGCGAAAATTCTTTGCTTTGACGAGGGTCATCAGGTCTGCGTTTGTGGCGGAAATGATTCGGACGTCAATGGACTTGGACTTGGTGGATCCCACAGGAATGAACCGCTTGTCCTGAATGAGCTCCAGGAACTTTGCCTGCAGCGGCAGCGGCACTTCACCAATTTCGTCCAGGAAGAGCGTGCCGCCGCTCGCCAATTCCACTAAGCCGACTTTTCCTTTTTTGTCCGCGCCGGTAAACGCGCCAGCGACATAACCGAAGAGTTCTGATTCCAGCAAGTTGGGCGGAATGGCGGCGCAGTTGATGGTGATGAAGGGACCGTCCTTCCGCATGCTTTTTGAGTGGATGTATTTCGCCAGGATACTTTTTCCTGTACCGGACTCTCCCGAGATCAGAATCGTGGAGTGAATGGTTGACAGGCGGTCGACCATGTCTACAATGGATTTCATCTTGGAATTGTTGACAATCAGGTTTTCCGTTTCTTTCAACTCATTCCGTCTGAGTTCGTCGATTTCATTTTTATAGCGGATCATCTGCTCTTTTGTGTGCTCAAGATCAGCTTTAATAGCTTCCATCTCCGTGACGTCCCTGCAGTTTTCGACGATTAAGCTGATATTACCGTTTTCGTCAAAGGAGGGGGTTGCCGTGATCAGGAGGGTTTTGCCCATTTTCGTCTTCTGGCGGATGCTGACTTCTTTTTTTTGTTCAATGACCATCGGCAACGGAGATTGGTCGCAGTATTGGTTGTCGAGGAGGAAGCTGATGTGCTTGCCCATGATTTCTTCGCGCGTCAGGCCATAGTTGGACTCGAAGGTTTTATTGCAGTAGACGGCAAAGCCGTCACCGTCTGTGACGTAAATTTCGTCATGGGAGGCTTCAAGGATTGCGATATAAAAGTCGGCGTCAAACTGATTCACAGGAATCACTCCAGTTGTGTTATAAGTAATGTGATTGCATAACTAGTTTAACATAGTGATGGCGTAATGTAAGGGGTGACCGTGTCAGATGGGATCGAGGAATGGCTCGGAAATCAATAATGAACATGGCGTGGTTTTTGTGTTGCGCTATCATTACCGTACCTGACCCCAAACTCAACTCGGTGTCAGACACCAAACTCAACTCGGTGACAGGCACCAAACTCAACTCGGTGACAGGCACCGTAATAATTTTTGTACCAGACACCGGACTCTAAATCCAATTGAGCCGCATGGGACACTACATTTTGTGGTATACTAAAGGATGATTATGTGTTTAACCACTATGGGACAAATTCAGACCAGAAGTGTTCAAGGTTGTCCCGTTCATCTCATCGCAACTCAAATTCCTGGCATTGACCATAAGGGCGTGAAACCTTTGAAATATGTGACGAGCGCAGGCGGAGTCGTCTTTCATGGACGGCGGGTTCTGATTCTTAAAAAAATGAATGGCGATTGGGTACTGCCTAAAGGCAAAGTTGAGCCCAAAGAGTCCCCGGAAAATGCTGCAGCCCGTGAAGTTTCCGAGGAGACTGGCGTCACAGCGCAGGTTCTGGGATATCTTGACGAGACTGGATACCGGTTTAGAAACATCTGGAGTCAGCAGGAGCTGATCATCAAGCGCGTCCACTGGTACGCCATGATCGCCATGACCACGGAAATTATTCCGCTTGAAGAAGAGGGCTTTATTGACGGTCAATTCGTTGACATCAGTGAGATCGACAATTTCCTTCGGTACAATGACGAGCGGGAAATGGTACGCAAGGGAAAAGCGGTACTTGGACTGGAAGACAGCATCGAAAAAGATTAATTATAAGTGCCAAGTAAACACCAAAGCCAGGCATACTTCAGGTTAAAATGTTGTGGCTTATGTATTACAAGGCACCAGTAACTATAAGACAGGTGAGACTATGTCATTTTCATCCACAACCAAAAATGAGCTCTGCCAGATCCGGGGCGAGGATCGCTGCTGCCAGATTGCAGAGCTTTCTGCGTTAATCAAGGTGAGCGGTTCAATCGGCTACGCCCGGGGCAAAGGCCTCAGCCTGACGCTGACGACCGAGAACCCGGCCATAGCCAGGCGGATTTTCTCCGGATTTAAGCGCATCTTTGGTCTGAGCGCAGAGATCCTGATCAAACAAAATCCCACGCTGAAGAAGCACAACACTTACTTGATCGTCGTGCAGGGTGCTGAGGAAATCCTGATAGCACTCAAAATCATTGACCACAGTGACGGGACTTATAAATTCGAGGACGGCATTCCAGAGGGCATCGCAACTAAGGAATGCTGTGTGAGAGCCTATTTAAGGGGCGTCTTTTTAGGCGGCGGCAGCCTGAGTGACCCTGAAAAAGGCTATCACCTGGAGTTTGTCACCAATGACGAGCCCTACGCGGAAGCCCTCATCCACCTGATGGAACGATATGACCTCGTGCCCAAAATCATTCAGCGAAAGAACCACTGGATCGTCTACATCAAGGAAGGCGATCAAATCGTCGATTTCCTGAATATAATCGGTGCCCACACGATCCTGCTGGAATTTGAAAACATCAGAATCGTGAAGCAGATGCGCAACGACGTCAACCGTCTGGTCAACTGCGAGACGGCCAACCTCAACAAGACCGTGGATGCGTCCTACAGACAGATTGAGGACATTGAGTTTATCATGGAACGCGTTGGCCTGGATTATCTCGGAGCAAATTTAAGAGAGGCCGCAGAAATGAGACTTGAAAATCGTGAGGCGACCCTGAAGGAAATTGGGGAGATGATGGACCCACCCGTTGGCAAGTCGGGCATCAACCATCGCTTCAGGAAAATTGAGAAGATCGCTCATGACCTCAGAGTCAAACTGAACGTCACTTAAGCGACAAACCATAGGCAGACAAACACCACCAGAACAGATTCCGCTGGAAAGGCGCGTTGATTGATGAGTAAATTTGTCCATTTACATCTGCATACTGAGTACAGCCTGCTGGATGGATTTACGGTCATTGACCGTCTATTCGAACGGGTGAAGGAACAGGGCATGGACGCGGTGGCCATTACGGACCACGGTGTCATGTTTGGCGTGGTAGACTTTTACAAGGCAGCCAAAGCCGCAGGGGTCAAGCCCATTATAGGCTGTGAGGTCTACATGGCCAGCCGCTCCATGCACGACAAAGACGCGTCCATGGACAAGAACCGAGGGCACCTGGTGCTTTTGGCAGAGAATGCAAAAGGCTATGAGAACCTCATTCACCTGGTTTCCAGGGGATTCATAGAGGGGTATTACTATAAACCCAGAATTGACATGGAACTGCTCGCAAAGCACAGCGAAGGCCTGATCTGCCTCAGCGCCTGTCTGGCGGGGGACGTCCAGGCCCTGATCGCAGAAGACCGCTATGGTGAGGCCAAAGCTCTCGCCTTAAAATTCCAGGACATCTTTGGACCGGACCGCTACTATCTTGAGCTTCAGGATCACAGCATGGAGCTGCAGAAGAAAGTCAACCTTCAGCTGATAAGAATGTCCAAGGAAACTGGCATTCCCCTCGTCGCGACCAATGATGTCCATTACATTGAGCCGGGAGATCACGAGGTCCACGACGTCCTGCTTTGCATCCAGACTGGCAAGACCCTGGCGGATAAAGACCGGATGACCTTTCCAACCAGAGAATTTTACCTGAAATCACCGGACGAGATGCAACGGCTCTTTCCCTACGCCCCTGAAGCTTTGGCCAACACGGTCAAGATCGCCCAGAGATGTCACTTTGACTTTGACTTCAGCAGTCTGCACCTGCCGGAGTTTGACCTGCCCAAAGACATGACCGCCCAGGTCTATCTGAGGCAGCTCTGCTATGACGGCCTTCACAAGCGCTATCACGTGACGCCGGAGCACATCCGGCGCCTGGAATTCGAGCTCGGAACCATCCACGACATGGGCTACGAGGATTACTTCCTCATAGTGTGGGACTTCATCAAATTTGCCAAGGAGCAGGGCATTCTCGTGGGGCCGGGGCGCGGCAGCGTCGGTGGCTCTCTCGTGGCGTACTGCCTCGAAATCACAGACGTGGATCCCTTGGCCTATGATCTGATTTTCGAACGCTTTCTGAATCCCGAGCGTGTCACTATGCCGGATATCGATATCGATTTCCAGGACGACCGGCGCCAGGAAGTTATTGATTACGTCGTTCGCAAATACGGCAAGGAGCACGTGGCGCAGATCATTACCTTCGGCACCATGGCTGCGAGAGCCGCTATCCGGGATGTGGGCAGGGCCCTCAACCAGCCCTACGCGGACGTGGACAAGATTGCCAAAGAAATCCCTACCATTCTGGGCATGACCATCAGCAAAGCACTGGAAATGAACGCCAAGCTGAAGGGCTATTATGACACGGACGCCGAGGCCCGTCGTCTGATTGATTTCGCCAAAAAAGTTGAAGGGCTGCCACGGCACTCGTCGACTCACGCAGCGGGCGTTGTAATCTCAAAAGCGCCCGTGGACCACTATGTGCCGCTGACGGTTCAGGACGGCAACGTGACGACGCAGTTCGGCATGCTGCTGCTCGAGGAGCTGGGGCTCCTCAAAATGGATTTCCTGGGGCTGCGCACTCTGACGGTGATTCAGCGGGCCATAGAGCTGATCAAGGAAAACTACGACCTCGACATAGATTTTTCTAAGATTTTAACGGACGACCCTAAGAGCTACGTGGGGATTGGCAACGGCCAGACCTTGGGAATTTTTCAGCTGGAGAGTGCCGGCATGACGCGGTTCATGCGGGAACTGAGGCCGACTTGCCTGGAGGATATCATCGCGGGCATTTCCCTTTACAGGCCGGGACCAATGGATTCGATCCCCAGATATGTCAAGAGCAAAAACAACCCGCAGCTGATCACCTATTCAGATCCAAAGCTGAAGGACATCCTGGGCGTGACTTACGGCTGCCTGGTCTACCAGGAACAGGTTATGCAGATCGTCCGCGAGCTGGGGGGTTATTCCTACGGTCGAAGCGACCTGGTGCGCCGTGCCATGTCCAAGAAAAAAATGTCGGTCATGGAAGAGGAGCGCCGCTATTTCATCCACGGCAAGCTGGATGACGAGGGCAACGTGGAAATCCCAGGGTGCCTGCGAAATGGCGTGTCCAAAGAGGCGGCGGACGCCATTTTCGATGACATGATCGACTTCGCCAAATACGCTTTCAATAAAAGTCACGCCGCCGGCTACGCGCTGGTCAGCTTCCAGACGGCATGGCTGAAGGCCCACTATCCCATTGAATTTATGGCAGCCCTCATGTCCAGCGTCATGGGCAGCCAGACCAAGCTGGCGGTCTATATTGTCGAATGCCAGCGCATGAACCTCAAAGTTCTGGCGCCAAGCGTCAACCACAGCCTAGAACAGTTTTCCGTGGAGGGCAGCGCCATCCGCTATGGCCTTCTGGGGATCAAAAATGTGGGCAGCGGCATCATTAAGGCACTGGTCGAGGAGCGGGAGCAGCACGGTCCGTACCGGAATTTCACGGAATTCTGCGACCGGATCCCTTCCGGGGAACTCAATAAAAAGGCCGTGGAAAGCCTGATCAAGGCCGGTGCCTTTGATGGCATGGGGGCTCGACGTTCCCAGCTGCTGGCCTCCTATGAGCGGATTGTCGACAGCGCCCACCGTGAAAAGCGCAATAACGCGGCCGGCCAGGTCAGTCTGTTTTCCGGCCTGGGCATGGCTATGGCGGCGGGTGTCAATTCAAGTACAAATACAGGTACTTTAGCCGATGGTCACGCAGCCTCAACCTCAGCCCCAAATGGCATCCCCGGCCTCGACACCGCCCCGCCCGAGCTGCTGCCGGACGTGCCGGAGTTTGACGTTCGGACGCTGTTGGCCTTCGAAAAGGAAGTCCTTGGCATCTATTTCAGCGGTCATCCACTTTCGGCCTACAAGGACGACGTGGACAACATCTCCAGCCTGCGGCTCAGCGATCTGTTTGAAAGCTGGGAAGAGGGCACCGGCGTCTTTGCGGACGGCGAGCGTGTTGTCCTCGCGGGGCTCATAGCCAAGCGCACGGATAAAATCACCAGAAACAATTCCAGAATGTGCTTCCTCAGTCTGGAGGACCTGTACGCCGCCATTGAAGTATTGGTCTTCCCTATGATCATGACGCGCTACGAGCTGCATTTGAATGAAGACAGCTTCATCATAGTCGAGGGCAGGCTGAGCCTGCGTGAGGATGAGCCGCCCAAGCTCGTGGCGGATGCCGTTTATCCGCTGTCTCAGGAGACCATCAGGCGCTTCAGGAAAGTACCGGATCCAAAGCTCTTTTTAAAGATGGAGCACCTGGAAGCCGCGCTGTGGGAGCGGGTCAAAAAGATCCTTCAGAACTATGCCGGGGATACGGAAGTCGTGCTTTACCTGGAAAAGGAAAAGAAAACCATCCGGACCCAGGAAAAGCTGTGGGTGAAGCCTGCAGAAAGACTTCTGACGGAGCTCAGGGTCGAACTGGGCCACGACGCCGTTAAACTGAAGTAAGACTGCGCTGAGCTTGATTAAGAACCAACCAGCAGTGAACCAATAACAGACTAGCAATGATCTGATAACTAACCGAAAATGAGGTGATGTGCATGAGTGGTCCAGCAATGGACGACGTAACTATGGGGGATCCCAGACCCAGGATCAAGCGGATTGGCGTGCTCACCAGCGGTGGGGACGCACCCGGCATGAACGCTGCCATCCGTGCCACTGTGAGAATTGCCCTCTATAACGGGCTGAAGGTTTCCGGCATTCGCCGGGGCTACCAGGGGCTGATCGAAGCCGACATTGATAACCTGGAGCTGGCCGATGTCGGCGATATCATCAACCGCGGCGGGACCAAGCTGCTGACGGCCAGGTCTGAGGAATTCATGACCGAAGCGGGCCAGAAGCGGGCGCTGGATGTGCTGCGGATGTTCGAGATCGACGCTCTTGTGGTCATAGGCGGGGACGGATCCTATAAAGGTGCCAAGCGCTTGTGGGAGATGGGATTCCCGACCATCGGCATACCGGGCACTATTGATAATGACCTCGCTTATACGGATCTGACGCTGGGCTTTGACACGGCTGTCAGTACGGTGGTCTCGGCCATCAATAACCTCAGAGATACCTCGTCTTCACATGGCCGGGTCAGTATTGTGGAGGTCATGGGGCGGCACTGTGGGGATATTGCGCTGTTCGCCGGGCTTGCGGGCGGCGTTGAGGACATTCTGATTCCGGAGCGGAAGTTCGATCTGGATGACGTGGCGCGTAAAATATTGCAGGGCAGGCGCCGGGGCAAGCTGCACAGCATTGTCCTGGTCGCGGAGGGCGTTGGAAAATCCTACGAGATCGCGGAGCGCCTTGAAGCCCTCATTCACCAGGAGGTGCGCGTGACCGTGCTCGGTTATCTGCAGCGGGGTGGAACGCCTTCCGTTACGGATCGAATCCTGGGCGCCCAGTTTGGACAGCGGGCTGTGGAGCTGCTGCTGGAGAACAAGTTTGGACGCGTCGTCGGGATTCGGGACAACAAGATCATTGATCAGGACCTTGAAGCGGCGCTTGCTGAACCAAAGCGGTTCGATCAGGCCAAATATGACCTGGCGGAGCTGTTATCGCTTTAGAGGTGCGCATTGCAATGCGCAGACATTTTAACTTAACATGGAGATAATTAAAATTTGGCCACACCCTTAGGAGAGATGATGCAATGAAAAAAACTAAAATAGTATGTACCATAGGACCCGCAAGCGAAAATCCTGAAGTCTTTAAGACTTTGGTCGAAAGCGGCCTGGATGTCGCCCGCCTCAACTTTTCCCACGGCAGCCACGAGGAGCACCTCGCGCGCATTCTGATGATCAAAAAGGTCCGCGCGGAGCTGGAGAAGCCTGTAGCGATCCTGCTGGACACCAAGGGTCCTGAGATCCGAACAGGCAAATTTGCTCAGGATGTGGAGCTTGCGGAAGGTCAGACCTTTACGCTGACCACCCTGGACTATCTGGGCGACCAGGAGAAGTGCCACGTGTCGTACGCCGGGCTGCCTCAGGACGTGTCGGCAGGCACCAAAATTCTAATCGATGACGGCCTGGTGGGCATGGAAGTCGTCTCAGTCACCGAGACGGACATTGTCTGCCGAGTGCTCAATGGCGGGACTGTCAAGAGCAACAAGGGCGTCAATGTACCGGGGGTCAGCATTCAGCTGCCGGCAATTACCGAAAAGGATATCAACGACATTATTTTTGGCATCGACAACGGCATTGATTTTATAGCGGCTTCCTTTATCCGAAAGCCTGCGGACGTTCTCGAGATCCGCAAAGTCCTCGAGGAGAACAGCGGCCACCACGTCCACATCATCTCCAAGATTGAGAATCAGGAAGGCGTGGACAACATGCGCGAGATTCTCGAAGTCTCTGACGGCATCATGGTCGCCCGGGGCGATCTGGGCGTCGAAATTCCAACGGAGCGCATCCCGCTGGTTCAGAAAGAGCTCATCAAGCTATGCAACCGTGCGGGCAAGCCGGTTATCACCGCCACGCAGATGCTGGACTCCATGATCCGCAACCCGCGTCCGACACGAGCGGAGACCACGGACGTGGCAAATGCCATCTTTGACGGCACGGATGCCATCATGCTGTCCGGCGAAACCGCAGCGGGCAAGTATCCGCTGGAGGCTGTCAGAACCATGGCGGTTATTGCAAAGGCGGCTGAGGAGAGCCAGGATTACGAAGCGCTGCTGCGCGGCGTTCACAAGTCAGATGAGGATGACAACGTCACCTTCGCTGTCAGCCACGCCACCTGCCTGACGGCTCTGGAGCTTGAAGCCAGCGCGATTATGACCGCCACTTCTTCCGGATTTACAGCAAGAAAAATTTCAAAGTTCCGACCTAAAGCGCCAATCATAGCCGCGACCACCTCTGAGCAGGTACGCCGCAAGCTGTCACTGGTCTGGGGCGTTGAGTCCATTTCGCTGGGCAAAGCGGATTCCACAGACGAGATCATGGAGAAATCCCTGAAGAGCGCTCAGGAAGAGGGACTCGTCGAGCAGGGCGATCTGGTCATCCTGACAGCGGGCATTCCGGTAGGCGTCGCTGGCGCGACCAATATGATGAAGGTTCACCTGGTGGGTGAAGTGCTCATTAAAGGTACAGGCATAGGCAAGGGCATGGCCACAGGTGCATTCTGCATAGCGAATACGCCGGAAGAAGCTCAGGCCAGCTTCAAAGAAGGGGACATTTTGGTATCCGGCTCAACGGACCGCGACATGATGCCGTTCATCACCAAATCCAGCGGCATGATTGTCGAAGAAGGCGGCTACACCAGCCACGCGGCTATTGTCGCGCTGTCGCTGGGTCTCCCGACAGTGGTCGGCGCGGCGGACGCCGTCAAGCTGCTGAAAGGCGCGCCAAATGTCACAGTGGACGCCACCAAAGGCATAGTCTACGCCGGACGCACCAGGATGCTTTAAAGCTTATGAATTATTACGATTTCGAGATCCGCCCCCGATACGAAGAAACCGATCAGATGGGTGTGGTCTACCATGGCAACTATTATCGCTACTTCGAGGTCGGACGCTGCGAGTATCTGCGGTCTCTGGGCTACTCTTACCGCGGCCTCGAAGAGGCGGGCATCATCCTGCCAGTCGTCGAGAGCAGCTGCCGTTACCGCGTGCCCATTCTCTACGATCAGGAAGTCATTATCCGCACATTTATTGAAACCTTCAAAGGCGTCAAGATTGCGTTTCTTTATCAGCTTCTGGACAAAGAGACAGGTCAGCTGCTCGCTGAGGGCCAGACTCTTCACGCCTTTGTCGACAAAGCCATGCGCCCGCTGCGTGTCAGCCGCCTCGACAAGGCGTTCGTCAAAGCCATCGAGGATGCCATGGAAGGCAAAGAATCGCAAAGCATCCAGGAATAAAATGGTGGCCGATGGTCTTCCATCCGCCACCGAATCACAAAATGCATGGCAAAGGAGTTGCATCCATGAGAAAACGTCTCTTGGGCAAGACAGGACTGATGGTCAGCGAGGTAGGCTTTGGCGGCATACCCATCCAGCGCGTCGACGCGCCTGCCGTCAAAACCATTTTGATGGAATGTTTGCGGCGTGAAGTCACCTTCATTGACTCCGCCCGGGGCTATACGACCAGCGAAGAGATGATTGGCGCAGCCATAGAAGGCCACCGCGGCAGCTTCGTCCTCGCAACCAAGACCATGGCGAAGAGCTATGAGGATATGAAACGCGACATCGGCATCAGCTTGATCAACTTTAGAACGGATTATATTGAGTTATACCAAGCGCACTTTGTCCGAAATCAAGAGGCTTATGACGCCCTGATTCAACAGGGCGGCTACGAAGCCATGCTGGAGGCTAAACGTGAAGGGCTGATCGGTCACATTGGCATCACGAGTCACGACCATAAGCTCCTCGAAAAGATCATTGAAGACGGCCGATTCGAAACGATCCAGTTCCCTTACAATCTGGTGGAACATCAGGGAGAGCGGCTGTTCCAGCGCGCCCATGAGCTCGGATTAGGTGTCATTGCCATGAAACCGCTGGCAGGGGGTGCCATTTCTAATGGTCCTCTCAGCCTTAAATACATTCTGAACAACCCCCACATTTCCGTGGCGATCCCAGGCATGGACAGTCCGCATCAGGTTTCAGAGAATGCTGTCATGGGCAGCGCAGAGCTCAACTATACTGAAGAAGACTTAAAGAATATGGAGGTCGTGCGCCAGGAAATGGGCGAGCATTTTTGCAGGCGGTGCGGCTATTGTCTCCCATGCCCGCAAAACCTTGATATACCAACCCTGTTCCTCATGGAAGGTTATCTGAAGCGCTATGGCCTCAAGGATTGGGCACAAGAGCGGTATGGCTCCATGGCTTTCAAAGCTGCTGATTGTGTCGAATGCGGCATTTGTGAGACGCGGTGCCCTTATGACTTGCCTATTCGCAACATGCTCAAGAAAGTGGATGAGAGTTTTAAATAGGCAGGTGACGGCTATGAATAGAATTAGGCAGGATGCGCTAAGAATTATCGACTCATCCATCGATGGCGTACTTCCGGAGGCGGCAGTTCAGACTGCATTGAAAGACAGAGCCATCACCAAGGCTGTCACAGTAATTGCTATTGGGAAAGCTGCCTGGAGAATGGCAGAGGCGTCGTACTCAGTATTGGGTGAAAAAATTCGTCGAGGCTTGATTGTCACGAAGTATGGTCATTCTCAAGGCGTTTTGCCGAATTTCGAGATCATCGAAGCCGGCCATCCCATTCCGGATGAGAATTCGGTTTTAGGCGCTGAAAAAGCCCTTGAAATGGTTTCGGCCGCTGATGGGAGTGAGGATTTAATTCTGTTTTTGGTTTCCGGTGGGGGTTCCGCGTTGTTCGAACTGCCTCAGCTGGGGTTGAAGCTCAGCGAAATTATGGAAATCACGGACCAGTTACTGTCAAGAGGCGCGAACATCATAGAAATGAACGTTGTTCGGAAGCATTTGTCCAGAGTCAAAGGCGGCAGGTTCGCAGAGGCTTGTGGTCAAACAGAGCTTTTAGTAATTGTTCTGTCAGATGTCATTGGTGACCCGCTGGATGTCATTGCGTCGGGACCGGCGTTTCCGGATCCGTCGACATCGGCAGAAGCCTTGGGAGTTCTTGAAAAATTCGGGATTGCTTATAGTGCCAAGGTGAAAGCCGCGATCGAAAAGGAGACACCCAAATCACTTGGCTTCTGCGAGAGCATCATAACCGGAAGCGTTACAACCCTCTGTGATGCGGCGGCAGCGGCCTGTGAGGCTTTGGGATATGCTCCAATAATACTGTCCACCGAGATGACTGGTGAAGCCTCTGAACTGGGTCGAACGTTGGCATCATTTTCCCGGGAGATCCTGCTGGGCAAGTCAAGTCCACACAAGCTGCGTCCGCCATGTGCGATTATAGCAGGCGGCGAAACGATTGTTCACCTCAAAGGAAAAGGCAAAGGCGGCCGCAATCAGGAAACTGCCTTGGCAGCGGCTTTTGGCATTGAGGATTTGGAGCATGTCGTGATCTTTTCTGTAGGCTCTGATGGGACAGATGGCCCTACAGATGCTGCGGGAGGTTTAGTCGATGGGAATACCCTCTCCAGGATTCGCAGCGCAGGATTCGATCCAAAACAGCTTCTCGCTGAAAACGATTCCTATCACGCCTTAGAAGCCAGCGGAGACTTGGTTATGACCGGCCCAACCGGAACTAACGTCAATGATTTGATGGTGGTGCTGATTGGGGAAGGTAATAAATGAGTTAGATTCCAGAATGGTATATTGAAAAGACGTCCAATTCCAGATGCGATTGGACGTCTTTTTCTTTTTTTGAATTTCGCCAAGACAGCTTCAGGGAAGAGGTGTGATGCGAATTAAGGCTCGAACCACAACCATCGGCCAACAAAAATCTTTGAGTGGGAAACCGCGGGGTACATAATGGATAGAATGACTTTGAAAGAGGTGTTCAGTCATGGACCCATTGCTCAACTGGCTGATGTCGGGCGACGTGAGCCTGCAGTACCTGACCAGCAAATATCTCCTGCACAAACCTGAGGATGAGCTCGCCGCGCTCAGAAAAAAGATTGCGGCCGATGGTTGGGGAAAAGCCTTCCTCGACGCCAGGAAGCCTTCCGGCCACTGGGGCCGTGATTTCTACCAGGTGAAGTGGATCAGTTCCCACTATACGCTGCTGGATCTCAGACACCTTGAGATAGAGCCGGCAGAACCCATTCTGGAAACGTTGAACCTGATCCTGCGAACCTGCAAATCAGCAGATGGCAGCATCAATGAGTCGCATACCATCCCGTCCGGCGATCTCTGTGTGAACGGCATGTTTCTGAATTATGCTTCGTTCTTTGGGATCCCGGAGTCAGAGCTGAAGTCCATAGTCGATTTTATCCTGGACAGCAGCATGGCGGATGGGGGATTCAATTGTAACTACAAGAGGTATGGCGCGGTTCACGGCTCCATGCATACCACGATTTCCGTGCTCGAGGGTCTTTGGGAGTTTCTTAAGGCTGGGCATGACTACCGAAAAGATGAGATCGAACAGGCTAAGCAACGCGCGGAAGGCTTCTTACTGGATCACAGATTGTTCAAGTCGGACAAGACGGGTGAGATCATTGATAAAAGGTGGTGCATGCTGTCCTTTCCTTCCAGATGGCGTTACGATATTCTCAGGGCGCTGGTTTATTTCGCAGATGCGGGGAGCCCCTATGATCCGCGGATGGAAGACGCCCTCAGGATTCTTTTAGATAAAAGACGGAAGGATGGCACATGGCCGCTGCAGATGAAGCACCCGGGCAAGGTGCATTTCGAGATGGAAAAAATCGGAGAGCCAAGCCGGTTCAATACACTGCGGGCACTGAGGGTTTTGGCTGTCTTTGGGGACAAAGGGCTGAAGGAGGCATGATTTTGAGACAGGAACAAAAGGTTGTAGAGCTTCCCAATCATCTACTTATCCCGTTCCTCGAAAAAGGAGACCGAAATGGAAAAGTTTTGATCTTGCTGCATGGCGTCGCAGATTCCTGTGTCGCCTTTGAGCCCATGATTCCTTTTCTTTCAAACGAGTTTCGTTCGTTGGCAGTGACTTTGAGAGGGCATGGCGATGCAGGAAAACCTGAGACAGGTTATTCAACGAACGATTTTGTGGAGGATTTAGTTTTATTTTTAGATAAACTGGGAATTGAAAAAGCGGTGCTGCTTGGGGCGTCAAGTGGTGGGTTCCCTACCAGAAGCTTTGCGGCTGCCTATCCGGAACGGACAGAAGGGTTGATTCTCCTGGGTTCACCAGCAACGCTTGGGGATAAACCTGGTGTTGTAAAGGTTTGGAATGAGGTTATCTCCCTGTTGACAGATCCGGTAGACGAAAGCTTTGTCAGGAGGTTTGCACAAGGCCTTGAAACCGAAAATATACCTCCAGATTTCTTGGAAGTCATGCTGAAGGAAAACCTCAAAGTGCCGTCGAGGGTCTGGATTGAAACCATCAGAGGCTTAATGAATGAGCCTTTTCCGGGATCACTTGGGAAGATCGAAGCTCAGACGCTGATCTTATGGGGCGATCAGGATGTCATTTCCACCCGGGAGGATCAACAGATATTGGAAAAGTTGATTCCAAACGCTCAATTGAAAATTCTCTCAGGTTTGGGACATTTGCTGTATTGGGAGGCTCCAGATCGCATTGTGAAGGAGATCAATGAGTTTGTAAGGAGTAAAAAAAGGAGTTAGGGACAAAAAAAGAAGTTGGGGCCAACAGGCGTAAGCCGCCGACCCCAACTTCATTTCATTTATACCCGCGCTTACCGCGGCGTTAAAAAATTCTGCGTAAAATACTGCTTGTACTCGCCGCCAAAAGCTACACCGGTCCCGAGCTGTGTATAATTCCCGAGCAGGTTCACTCTATGGCCCGGTGAATTGACCCAGCCCATGTGCGTTGTCACAGCGTTTATGTAACCCGCAGCGATGTTCTCCGACGCCGCCGAGAAACTCAGCCCTGCTGCTTGCATCCTGTCAAATGGCGACTTGCCATCCGGATTTACATGATCGAAAAAGCTGCGGTTCAACATGTCCAAACTGTGAGCGTAGGCCACTTTTGAAGCGGTGGCGTTGTAAGTGACCACAGACTTGCCTTTGGCGATCCTGAAAACATTGACCAGATCAAAGGTCTGCTTCTCGTAAGCTGTACGAAGCCCTGCGCTAGCAGTGGGATACAGGCTCTTGAACGCCTCCTCGGTCACCGGTGCGATCAGTTGAAATGCCATCACCTTCTTGCTGTCCGCCAGATCATAAAAGAACGTGGCGTACCCAGCCTGAAGCTTGTAGGTGTCAAATTCCTCACTCGTCTGGATCAGGAAGGTAAAGGTTCCCTTGTTGATTTTCGTCAGGCCAGCGCCGTATTTCGACTGAACGTCACTCCTGGTACTGCCCATTCTGAGGCCGATAGCTGACTCGAACGGCCCATAATGCGTAAACAGCCCCACTACTTTGCCAGAGGAAATGCCAATCATAACGTAATCCTTATAAGTTTTGTGATAGACATACCATTCAAAGCCATATTCGCTGAGGTCCTTGCGCACCGGCGTCCCGAGGGTTTGAGTCACCTTCTCCAGTGAATCACCAATGCTGATGCCGGCGACTTTAAAGGTGGGGGATGAAACCGGCGGTGTTGAAACAACTATGTCGCCCAAATTCAGCCGGTCAGCCAGAAGCTTCGCGCTCACCACGGAGGATTCAGCCCGGGTCGCGGTTCCCGCAGGCCTGAAGCTGCCATCCGTATAGCCGCTCAGCAGCTTGACTGCGTAGGCGACCAGTGTCGGCTCCTGATAGCAGTCCCGGACAGCGTCCAGATCGCTGATCTTATCCGCTGCGATATCCAGTGTGGATGCCGTGGGGCGCTCGTTGGACCTTAAATAGGCCGCGGAAACGATGCCGGCCATTTCTTCCCTTAGGATGGGTCTGTCGAAAGTCGAAGCTGTCAGTGACGCAAAATCTGAGGACTGGATTAAGCCCAAGGCCTTCGCCTTGTCAATATAAGGCTGTCCCCAGTATTCTCCGGATGAAGCCGTCCGAACAGTTTCGCCCAGGGACTTTAGCGTCATGACCAAAAATTCTGATCGTGTGATTTGGGCATCCGGCCTGAAGCTGCCATCTGGGTAACCGTTAACGATGCCATACTTTACCAGGGTCCCGATATAATCGCGACCCCAATGCTGGTCCGTGTCTTCAAACGCAAAGGCAACAGGTGCCACAAGAGACACCATCAGTACAAGGGTGAGCAGCAGTCTTCCAAGTTTTCTCATAGGTCAGGGTTTCCTCTTCTTATGTAAGTTTTGGATTGTGCTGTAAGAGAGTTGTGAGCAATCCTTTTTACATGATAACATAGTTAACATAATAATGTCACCACCAAAAGAGCAAATTCCCAATTGGAAGAACAAGGCGCGGCCGATGGTCGCAAACCAAACATCGTGAAACTCGGTGTCAGACACCCAGTTTCCAATGGAAACCGGGTGTCTGACACCGAGTTTCATATTGTCTTCAAAAAAAACAACCCGCTATTCAAGCGGGTTGATCAATGCCTTTCGTCTTTGTACTTCCGTCAAATCAAGCCCATTGAGACTCGTCACCGGCGCGCCGCCCAAAGTATAGAGAACGCCATCCACGCCTGGGAGGGAGGTCAGAGACTGGGTCATAGCGTCAAACATGAACGCGGCCAAAGCTTGGTCGCCGCCGTAAAGGTCGCCCTCAATACCGAGGTCCACTTTCAAAGTGGTGCCCTCCTGGGTCGTGGAGACCACAGTGACATTCGCAGGAATTGGCGCAATCAGCGCGTCGCTGTTACCCTCCTGGACAATGCCGCTCTTCAGCAGGGCCATGACATCCTCAAGGGGCGTGGCCAGCGTTGGATAGACCTTCACAAGACCGAGGAGCAACCGCTCGCCCCTGGTTCTGACGCCCAGCCATGCCGTCGGCGTGTTGTCCCGTTCATAGACAGTTTCCAGATCCATGCCATGAAGGAAAGCGCCTGTCGATCTTCCATCCACATAAAATTTGATCTTCTGGACATAATCAATATTGAAAAGCGAGTACCGGATTGCCTCCACGGCCATCATTGAACGCGTACTGCCCGTCGAAAACGGGGCGAGATCCGCAGATCTGGTATACATATTCGCCAGTCCCTGTGCGTACTGAATGTTTGGCACACGGAAGGCCGCAGCCTCGTTCAGGAGCCCCAGTCCCGCAGGCGGCGGCGCCGCCAGGGCATTCGCCGTTTTTCTCAGGACTTTGTCATTCGCCGTCGCCTGGGACAGCGGGATCAAGTGCATCAGTTGCTCATCCGGATAATAGGTTTGAATAGACACATAACCATTTTGAGTAACTTGTTTCGCCGGCACATAGCGCTTGCCCGCGAAAGTGGACACCTCCGCGGAAACCGTGTTCGCGTCTGCAGCCAAATGGTTACTCGCGCTGCTGAACTCCAGCCGGTAGTGTCCGGCTTCCAGTGCCAGCGCCGCCACGTCCACAGTCAGTTCAACCTTGGTCTTATCGATCAGCCGGTCCTCCAGGAAAGGAATCTGCACGCCTGTCAGGGTCTTCACCTGTCGGTCTTTGTCGCTGACCGTCAGCGTCATCTGATCCCGTATGGCCGCCGCCGTCTGCACCACCTCGCCGGTGCCTTCGACCAGGATCACCAGGGACTCAGGCTGAAAAAGATAAGGTATGCCGATGGTCATGGTTGCGTCCTCGGAACCATCGGCCACAATCACTGGGATCTCTGCTTCTGGCTGATTGTTTTGCTCCCACTCCGTAAAACCTTCAAAGGAAAAATTAAAATCCAGAATTTTTTTATTAACGGGCATAGTGGTCAGTGTAAAAAACATGACGGTCAAAAGCACAAAATTAAATAGAAATTTTGACACGCTACCCCTCCTAACAATCGAAGTCTTTGAACTTGTTCTAAATTACATTATAATTCATTATGAAGGGCTTTGCCACCTATGAATGCAGGCAATAGGATTCTCGGTATTATGTATACCCAAAATAGAACTAATTGGAGGAACTGCCATGGATGATATTTCAATGAAACCGCAGCAGCTTACGATCACAGCGCTCAGCGAGGAAGGGGAGGGCATAGGCCGCCTGGACGGCATGGCGGTATTTATTCCCGGGGCGCTGCCCGGTGAGACGGTAGCGTGCCATCTGGTTGAGCAAAAGAAAAATTATGCCAAAGGCCGGTTGACACAGATCCTGGCGGCATCACCTGCTCGTGTTGCGCCGCCCTGCCCCTATTTTCCTGAGTGCGGCGGCTGTCAGCTGCAGCATCTGGATTATCCGGCGCAGCTGGAAGCCAAGCGTGTGACGGTTCAGGACGCGCTGGAGCGGATTGGCGGGTTTAAAGGGATTGAGGTGCCGCTGACACTGGGAATGGACACACCTTTACGTTATAGAAACAACGGCCAATATCCTATCCGGAAGGTCAATGGACAGGTCCGGATTGGCTTTTTTAAGGCGGGCTCCCATGAGGTCATTGACATCAAGGACTGCTTGATTCAGCCGGAGATCAATGGGCGGGTTGTCGCGGCGCTCAAGACCTGGATCCAGGAGTCGGGCGTGACGACTTACAATCCCAAGACACAGGAAGGGATGATGCGGCATCTGATGATCCGGCATTCCAACATCACCGGCGGACTCATGGTGGTGCTGGTGGCGACGGTTAAGACGCTGCCGGGAGAAGTCGGGCTTATCGAGCGGCTTCGTGGCGAAGTGCCGGAGATTGAGAGTCTGGTGCTCAATACGAACACCAAACCTGGCAGTCAGGTGCTGGGGCCTCAGAATAGGGTGATTTATGGGAAAGAGCGGATCTTTGGGGAAATAGATGGCTTTAAATTTGGCATCAGTCCGCTGTCCTTTTTCCAGGTCAACACGGCACAGACGAAAGTGCTTTATCAGAAAGCCATTGAGTTTGCGGATTTGAAGGGCAGCGAAACTGTTTTTGACGTTTATTCCGGTATCGGAACGATATCCCTCAGTTTGTCGAGAAAAGCACGGAAAGTCTACGGGATTGAAAGTGTGAGGCCGGCGGTGGAGGATGCGGTTGAAAATGCAAAGCGCGCCGGGGTGGAACATGTAGAGTTTATTGCCGGCAAGGCGGAGGATGTCATGCCACGACTGGCGGAACAGGGCGTGCGGCCTGATGTCGTGGTCCTTGACCCACCGAGAAAGGGATGTGAGCCGGAGGTGCTGCGGACACTGCTGGACATGAAGCCGGAGAAGATGGTCTATGTGTCCTGCAAGCCTTCCACTCTGGCGCGGGACCTTAAGATCCTGTGCGGCGGCGGGGAGTCGGGCTTGGAGGAACCAGCCTATAAGCTGGCAGCGGTGCAGCCGGTGGATCTTTTTGGGGAGACGGGGCACGTTGAGTGCGTGATTCTGATGCAGCGTAGTGGTGTGAAGGGCGAAAAATAGGGTATGACCACTACATGTAGTGGTTTTAGGGCAAAAAATAAGCAAAAAAGGGGGTTGAAAATGTACGATTTTAACCCCCTTTTTAGCGAAAAATACTGATGCAGAAGCTAATTTTTTAGATGCAGCCCTCAAAATGATGCAAAATTACTTTTGGGTAAGCAAGATTATAAAATAAAATAACAATAGAAAAACAGACATTATTTGAAACATTGTTGGTGTAAGTTTTAAATAGGGAATTGAAGTTGAAGTATAAAATGTTACTTGGAGTCAGACCGTCAATCTGGAGATAAACTCTCCTTATTGACGGTTTTTATAATCATAAATCTTGTTACATTTTTTTAAAGAAATTATCATTGACAATTTGGTTTATACAGTATAGACTTAATACAAAGTCGATGTTGCATAGACCAAGGAGGTTTATCATGAAATATTATAAACTCGCAGAAACTGAAGAAAAATTTGCAGAATTAATCTGGCAGAACGAGCCGATTGGTTCCGGCGATCTTGTGAAACTAAGTGAAAAAGAAATGAATTGGAAAAAGTCCACAACATATACAGTACTTAAAAAGTTATGTGAAAAGGGTATTTTTCAAAATGAAAATGCAATGGTTTCATCTCTAATTTCAAAGGATGAATATTATGCAAATCAAAGTATACGTTTTGTCGAGGATACCTTTGGAGGGTCATTGCCGAAATTTCTGACATCTTTTATCAGTGGTAAAAAATTAAGTAATCATCAGGCTGAAGAGTTGAAAAGATTGATTGATGAGCACAAGGGGGTGTAGCTATGAGTGAAATATTTCTTTCTGCTTTAAATATGAGCCTTACAGCAAGTTATGTAATCATTTTTGTAATACTTATCAGGCTGCTACTCAAAAAAGCTCCAAAAGTCATCTCCTATGCCTTATGGGGTGTGGTTGCTTTTCGCCTTTTAATTCCATTCTCCTTTGAAAGCATGTTTAGTCTTATGCCACGGAATACGAATGCTGTACCAATCCCCCAAGATATTATCTATCAGCAAAGTCCGCAGATTAACAGTGGGATAGGTGTAGTCGACTCATTAGTAAACAATTCACTTCCCGCACCGACTATTGGAGCAAGTGTGAATCCACTTCAGATTTACGTGGAAATAGGAGCATACATTTGGGTTTTAGGCATAATAGCTCTGCTTGTTTATAGCCTTGTATCTATTTTGATCTTAAAAAGACGGCTTAAAAGCGCACAATTAATAGAGAAAAATATCTTCGAAGCAAAGAATTTGAAAACACCATTTGTGCTTGGATTAATAAAACCTAAGATATATTTACCAGTTGGACTTAACGCTACCGAAAGAAGCTATATTTTGCTACATGAACAGACCCATATCCACCGGAAAGACCACATCATTAAGGTGTTAGCTTTTCTAATATTGTCTGTGCACTGGTTCAATCCCCTTGTATGGATTGCGTTTATATTAATGAGTAAAGATATGGAGCTATCCTGTGACGAAAGAGTTCTGAAACAGATGAATAATGAAGATATTAAAAAGACTTACGCTAATTCGTTATTGTCGCTTGCTACTGGAAGACAAATTTTAAATGGGAGTCCGCTTGCTTTTGGAGAGGGGAATGTAAGAGGGAGGATTAAAAACGTATTGAACTATAAAAAACCAAGATTTTGGATTGTCGTGATATCAATTATCGTAGTGACAGTAGTGGGAATTGGGCTAATGGCAAATCCTTTAAGTAAAGAGGGAATATTTAATAATGTTTTGAATCAAGATGGTTATACCACTTATGAAATTCAGAAGCCGGTTACTTTCACTTCATATATAGAATCAACTTGGATTCCGAGAAACGAAAATGAAGTAATAGAATTGAATAAAGAGATAAGTAAAGTAGGCAAAGTAGGAATTTTGTTAGAGAGCGTTATGCATCGTGGAAATGATATTTATTTCAATTTTGATGCAAAGCAGTTTATTAATAATGATAGTGGAGAATTTTTATATAATGCTATTTTGAATGAAGATGGTACTGAAACGAGCTATAATTTATGGGATGCATTTAATATATATAACAATAGTACTAAAATAGATGTAGGACAGAGGGGATATGGCCCTGGTTCAAAATTTTCTTTTGGAATTAATATTGAAAATTATGATGTTATTAAGGATGGGTTTACCCTTGACTATAAGGGTTCGATATTATATGGGTATTCACTAGAGGCAGATAGAAAGCCAATGATTATGGTCAATGGTATGTTATATCTGGATACTGGGAAACATGTGCTGGTTGAAATTAATGATAGTGCAATTATTGGAGAAATCAGCTCTTCAGTTGACCAGTCTGAAAAACCAACTAAAGAAGGCCAAACAAACTTTGGTTCAATAGGTTCAAAATATGCTTATTATGAAGAAAATATTGTTGTTTTAATTAATAACAAATGGATTTTATTTGAAAGAGATAATAACATATATCAATTAAACTTTTCTGAAATAGATTATACGAGAATTGAAAAGTTGCAGCCTAATAATATTAATATTATTGAAGAAAAAATAATCGATAAAGACCTTAGCGCATTTATATTTACGAATAATGAAAATAGTGAATATAAAGGCGCAATAAATTCACATGGAAAATCTTATTATATAGGTCAAGTTTCAATGGAGGGCACACCAGAAGGTTTAATGGGAATTGAAGAACTTCAGATATTTGGGAAGCGAGCTGTAAAGTTTTATGGGATACTTGGAGCCAATTATGCTCAGGCATATTACTGGCTTGTTGAGGAAAAAACCGAAGATTCAATTTTTCAGGTAGATGGAAACACAATTGAAATTGATTTGGATAATGATGATAAGAAGGAAATTGTAGCAACTATAGGCACAATTCCTGAAACAAGAATATACAAGCTGGAAGAAGGAAAAATATATGTTTCTGATATTAATAAATCAATCGGCGCAAAATCTGTATATTTGAAGGATGAAGGTAAAAAGTTATTTGAAGTGTACTTTGAGCCAAATAAGCCAGAACAATATGTGTTCGATAAAGATTCTTTTATAAAAAAGTAGAACCACTACTATACAAGACCGAAATGATCCGGGATTACAGCAAGAATTATTTATATTTGATGAGGTGATGTTATGGCAGACTTTTTAATGCAATATGGTGAAGTGTTTTCCATCATTATGTTTTTTATCCCACCAATTTTGTCGATGCTAATATTATATTTTACTAAAAGAAATTGGATATGGATGTCTATACCAATTACGATAGTTGTTGATTTATTAGTTTGGGGAAAGGGAATTTTTGAATTATCACATGGTAGAGTAGCGCTTATCTTTTTGATACCCCAGGTTACAATTGTGACAATCATTTCTTTCGTAATCCTATATCTTGAAAACCGTAGGAAAAAACCATAATCCTGGTTCCTTATATGACATCTTTATTCTACTCAATAGTAGATTTGTGTTCAAAATAGTTACAAACTAACAATTGAATCATCATACGGATAAATAGGAATTTATTGAGCCGTTTTTTATTAAGGGTATTAAGACTTTATATAATGAGGTGAAATAATGTATATTGAACAAATTAGAAAATTTATGAATGATAACGAGTATATTAAACCCAATCCACCTGCTGACCTGAAAATGATTACCAATGCGGAAAATATGCTTAATGTCACTTTTCCTAATGAGCTGAAAGAATTATTGTTAGAGATGGATGGGGACAATTTGTTATTGCTTTCTGTAAAACAAATTATTGAGGATAATATACTGGTACGAGAAGCTTTATCCGAGTTCTATGAAGGCTTGGATGAATTACTTTTTATAGGTGGAAATGGCTGTGGCGATTACTACTCCTATTCAATACCGGATGGTCAAATCAAATCAACAGAGATTGTAAGGTGGGAGCATGAAGACAACACAAAGATTGTTGTTGCTCACTCATTGAAAGAATTGATTGATAGGTATTACAATAATGAAATATGATAAACATGGGTTATGAGCATAATAGCAGTACTACAAATTCCAATTTATCATTGACCGTTCTACCATACGGGCATTATTTGGTCGACTGCATCTACCGAACAGGCAAAAGCTATCGACTGTTTCTACCAAACCGATAGGTTGAAAATGTGCTATTGTTGTAATTAAAGAAATCCAGATGACACCACGTTGAGTGCGTGATTCTGATGCAGAAGCTAATTTTTTAGATACAGCCCCCAAAATGATGCAAAATCACTCTTGGTAAGCAAGATTATTAAATAAAATAACAATAGAAAAACAGACATTGCCGAAGAGTTAATGTGCGTTATTGCACACTGATTCTTCGGCTTTTTTGTTTTCAGAAAGGATACGATATGCTTGTAAAATACAAACGGAATAGAAAACCTGCCTGTTATGATTCTGAAAGTCTCACAAGTACCGGCAGACCAGATCCGCCCCCTGCTCTTACAGGTCCCTTTAAAAGCTGTGGTGATTGCCCTTATGCATCCCACGGCTTTATATGTTACAGCCGTGAAGGAGATTGTCTAAGAATCGATATGCAAAAAATAAATCAAAGGAGGAAAAGATTATGCGAGCAATGATTCAATGTATGCATGAAAACAATTACTACAATCTTACTTTTCACAGCAAGGAAAAAGAACTGCAGGTTTTATGCGACGGTCTTGGTATTGCCAATACTGCCAAAACAGAGATTAAAATCGGCAATGTCCATAACGATGAGCGATTGTCAGCTCTGCTCTTGGAACAAACAGTAAACCTTGACCAGCTGAATTTTCTGATGAAGCGGTTGGACAGCTTTGACCAAAAAGAACTTGCCACTTTTTACGCAGCTGCTTATGCTGAAAAAGCTAAAACAATGACCGAGCTTATTAACCTCAGCTTTAACACCCACTGTTACGGCTTGGTAGCCGATTTCAGCGATTTAAATGCCGTAGGCAGGCAGATGTACCTAACGGAACAAATGGCAGTCAGTGCAGAGGATTTGCAGAGCTTTGACGGGCAAGGTTACTTTGAAAAGATAATTGCTGCAAACACACATCCTGCCATAACTCCCTACGGAGTGGTAATTAAGAACAGCAATGAAATTGTGCAGGTTTATGACGGTATGAACTTTCCGTATTATCAACACGATGATACACCCATTACACTCATATTAAGCACTAATAGCCGATGCGAGTATCTATATCTGCCTATTGAGCAAAGTGAACTAAATAAAGCCTTGGAGCGACTGGGTGCAGAAAGACTGGAAAATATCCATTGGCAGGTGGAAGAACACAATCTCCCAAATAATCTTGAAGCCATCGTAATCAAAAATCAAACGGATATAGATTCACTTAATGAGTTTACTGCTATCTTCAAGGAACTGGGACAGCGTGATGTTACTGCTTTATCTGAACTTGCAGTCTTTGCAAAAATCAGTGCAGCAGAGGAACTTAAAATGCTGGCAAACAACATGTATGAGTTTGAAACTTTCCCTAACATTTATACACCGGAACAATACGGCAGATATATAATTTGCGAAAGCGGCCGCTTTGAGTATGACGATAACCTTGAGGCTTATACAGATTTCCAGTCATATGGCAGAGATAAAATCAACAGAGAAACCGGAGCATTTACTCCAGCAGGCTATCTGCTCTACCACGGATATAACATGGAGATGCAGAGTATTTTGAATAAAAATATCGGGTTAAAAATCAAAGCGCTTCAGGAGCCGCAGGAGCTTAAGCTGTATATGCCCCTTAGGGCAGTCACCTATCAGGATGAAAACGACTATGGCGATCTTTATCAGGTAGATTTTGAGATTGATATATACCCTGAAGAACTTACGGAATTCGAGGATGAAATCCGAGCAGCAGTCATTGGCCATCGATTGGAAGATGAAAAGCGCGGCATGATGGATTACTATGATGAACACGATACAGTGAATGCAAAGGTTCAAAAGTATCTGTTTGATGTAGAAATAATTGATAGGGAGCTGATGGGAGTGGCGGTTCTCACTCTTAATGCCCCCTTGAATCAAGCAGAGCTTACAAAAATAAAGGAAACCATCGAGGGTCAAAGTTCCGACGGCTTTGGAGAAGGCCTTGAACAGCGTGAAATTAAATGTAATGGCAAAGAGATATATGTAAGTCTTTGGAACTCTCATGATTGGAGCTTGAAAACAGCAGAAGAAATGGGAATTTCGGAACACAAACATGAAATGGAGTTTGGAGGTATGTGAAATGAATAGTTTTCCAACAAGACAGCAGGTAGAAAGAATTAAAGAAAGGTATCCATCAGGCACCAAAATTCGTATGGAGCATATGGTGGATCCCTATGCCCCGATTCCACCGGGTATTGAGGGAACAGTAGATTTTGTGGATGATATTGGTACTCTGCACTGTATTTTTGACAATGGGCGCAGCCTCGGGGTAATTATCGGAGAGGATAGTTTTTCAGTTATCGAACCGGAAGAAGAACAAGGAATGAATCTAACGATGAAATAGAAAACCGGCAAGATGCAAAACATCCTGCCGGTTTTCTATTTTTCAAGTCCTTTTATTAAATCAAATACAAAGACCCTTTTATCCTCCGGTTGTTTACGAAGAATTGTAAGTATCTCTGCCTCCTGCTCACTGAGCTCGGAAGCCCGAAGTGTGGATTTTATGTCGGTTCTGCTAAGAATATAGTCCACTGAAGTATCAAGGGTATCAGCGAGCTTAATAAGCATTTCCGCAGGCGGTACCGCTTTTCCGATCTCGTAGCCGCTGATAGTTTCCTGTGACACATTGAGTTCCATTGCAAGTCGAAGCTGTGTCAGGTTTTTAGCTTCCCTGAGCTGTTTTAAGCGTTCTATGAATATCACTCCTTCCCAATATGGATATTGTCAATATAAATTATATCCCTATTGGTTGACTGTGATAGTCATGTTGATTATACTGTGTATGGAGTGTATCCATATACAAAATGAATAATATGACTGGAGGATTACATGTGAAGCGGAAACTCATCAGAGAAAAAACAGTATGCTTTACCGGGCATCGAAGTGAAAGACTTCCGAAAGGAGAAGCTCTGGAGCATTTGAGAATAAGAATGTCAGAAGAAATTGAAAAAGCAATAAAAGATGGATACAACACCTTTATATTTGGAGGTGCTTATGGGTGGGATCTTATGGTTGCAGAGGAAGTGATTAAAAAGAAAACAGTGATTGATTTTGATAATCCACGATATATTCGTCTGATTGCAGTAATTCCTTATGAAGAACAGGCTGTAAGATACTCAATAGCCGATCATGAATTATATTATGAAATCATGCCTAAATGCGATGAAGTCATCACCTTAAACACCCATTACAATATCAGATGCTACGCACAGCGAAATCAATATATGGTGGAACACAGCAGCAGAATCATATGTTACTGGAATAGACAAGCCAGAAGCGGTACTGCACAAACCGTTCGTATGGCAGAAAAGGAAAGCCTTGAGATTATCAATCTATATAAATAAGTAAACAAAGATGAAATAGCACCGGTATAACAGCCGGTGTTTTCATATATCAATCAAAAAAGTAAGGCCGTTTTCCCAAAAGAAAGCGGTCTTGCTTTTTTTACTTTCTATCTTGTTTTTCTTTCGGGCAAGCGGTCGGAAAGGAGGCAAGAATGGACAAAGATCAGCTTGCAGAATATCTGAAGGATTATCATCTTGGCAAGGAAAATGCCATCCTAAGCCGAGAGCTGGAGTTGATATTCCGTGTAAACGGCAAGGAGCTTCGTGACCTTATTAATATCCTGCGCCGTGAAGCAATTCCCATTGCCAGTGATCAAAGCGGCTATTACTATGCAAAAACAGAAAATGAGCTGCGAGCCACTATCCGGCATATGAGGCGGAGGATTGCCGGTATCAGCGCCGCCATCCGAGGGCTGAATCGCTCACTTTCGGATTTTGACAAAGCCCAGATCAGACTGCCCTTTAAGGAGGGGGGTGAAGTCTCTGAATAGCTTCATGTCTTGGATAGGCGGAAAGAAATCACTTCGTGAATTGATTGTAAATCTCTTTCCCCTTTACTACGAGCGCTACATCGAAGTGTTCGGCGGAGCCGGTTGGATACTATTTCATAAGAATCCCGGCAATGATTTTGAAGTCTACAACGATTTTAACAGCTTGCTTGTCAATCTCTATCGTTGTGTAAGGGACAAACCAAATGAGCTGATAGATGCTCTACGGTATTGCCTTAATTCCAGAGAGGATTTTGACTATGTAAAAAACTGTCTCGCCCGAGATAGCCCTGCGACAGACGTGCAAAAGGCGGCATGGTTCTATCAGCTCATCCGCTATAGCTATGCCTCAGGGCTAACCAGTTTTGGCAGCCAGCCCCATGATATCTGGGGCAATTTTCCGCTGATTGAACAGGCTCATCGCAGGCTTGCAAAGGTAGTAATTGAAAATAAGGACTTTGAAAAGCTCATCAGGCAGTATGATCGGCCGGTGAGTTTTTTCTATTGCGATCCGCCTTACTTTGAAACCGAAGGCTACTATAAAAATGTTGGAGAGGATGGATTTACTGAAAAAGATCACATTCGCTTAAGGGATACCCTGATGAATGCCCAGGGCAAATTCCTGCTTTCCTACAACGATTGTGAATTTATCAGAGGGCTCTACGATGCACCAGGTATACAAATTGATGCCTATACCCGCATCAATAACATCAAGCAGCGATATGACGGCGGTGCGCAGTTTCCTGAAATCCTTATCGCTAATTACGATATGCAGGAGCGTGGCTTAAGCATCCCATCACAGATGAATCTATTTGATGCGGGGATATCTGGACTTATGACAGATGATGAGTAACACAGCCCTTGCAATTGGGCAAATATTTTAACGGAGGAATATATTCATGAAGAAAAATCAGAAAAAGAAAATAGCAGAACAGGACATCCTTGAAGAAATTCTGGATGGAACATCCCTTGCTGATACTGGGGTGATGGATGTTATCACCGGCGATAATGTCTGCGTAATTGTAAACGGTGAAATGACGGTGCTGGAACTTGTAAATGTAATAGATACCCTTAGTGCACTTGCTTCCGACCTGACCGTAATACTGGCACAGGCCTGCGGTTTCTGCGACAACTGCGGAGATGTTTGTAATTGCAAAGATTCTGACGACTGTCAGGATACACCTAAGAAGTGGTTAGCCCATTGCGAGCTTTGTCAGAGTTTAATGGATGGAAGCGATGATATCCATATTCCTGATTATGTCTTGGAGGAAGCTGGTATCCCGGCAGATGCCAAGTTAGAAGCCTATGCCAATGAGGATAGCGGTGGGATTACTGTTGTAGAAGCAGATATCCAAGAAGATATTACCGATGTGCCTTCCGGCATACTTGCAATTCTTGCTTCAGCCGGTATCTGCCTCGCTAAGCTGGATGAACTTATCATGTTGGAGGAAGTTATCTACGGGCAAGGAGAAATTTTTAATAATTAATAAGGCAGAAGCTTAAAATTGATGCTTTAACTTTCCGTTAGTGGCTTTAGATTAAAGGCAGGTGAAGAAAATGCAAGGGATTACGAAAAAAGGCAGCCTCATTTCCTATTATGGCAATCCGGCGGGATATACCGATAAGGGAAATGCTGTCGTGGATTCTATCTTCAAAAATGAGGAATTTGTAAGCTGGCTTCAGGATCATGATCTTGTTCCCCAGTGGACGGACGGTGTTATGGAACGGCTTCTTGCGGGAGAGCAATTGACAGGTAGTATGGAAGCCGCTGCACCGCTGAAAAGTGTTCGTATCTGGCAGCTAAAGCCCGATACGGATGTGTATATGAAATTCATCAGCTTAGATGAAATGACAAATCAGTTTGGAGAGCCTGCTCCGGAACATTACAACATCGTTTATGATGGTCAGCTTGGAACAAACGATCTTGAAGCCATTTATAGCCGCTGCAATACAAATCATCCCTCTGGATATAAGGGACATTCGCTGTCCATGTCCGATGTGGTAGAGCTTTATAACGAGGAAGGCAGCGAATTCCATTACTGTGATCGTTTTGGATTTAAACAGATTGCTTTTGAAGAAGGCAGTCAAACACAGGGCATGGCAGAGTCCATGTCACAATCATTTTAGGAGGAAGAAGTTATGCCAAAAAAAGCAACACCGGCTGTTCCCCAAAAGGAACAGTTTCAAGAAACACCGATGGATTTTGATGTACGCATTTATCCGGTAAAAACAGATGGCGCACTGAAAGCCAATGCATCGGTCAATATCAATGGGTTTTTTGCCGTGTCTAAAGTCCGTATTTTAGAGGGCACAAAAGGCCTGTTTGTATCCATGCCCCAATATAAAGGGCAAAACGGCGAATACAAAGACATCTGCTTTCCCTGCACCAAGGAAGCAAAACAAGCCTTTGACAAGGCAGTACTATCTGCCTATGAGCAAACAATGGCACAAAAGCAGTCCAAGGAACAGATGCAGGAAGCCCCTGAACAGGAACGAAGCCAGCAAATGGCCGGAATGTAAGGAGGATTGCTAATGAGTACAAAAGTTAAAAGACCCACCAGTATTTTACTGATTTTTTGCGTAGTACTTTCTTTATTTGCAGGGAGTGCTTATGCGGCTCATCGATACTTTGAAGATGCCAAGGGGCATTGGGCAGAGGAAGCAATTAATATCCTTGCAGAAAAGGGTGTAATTGCTGGCTATCCCGATGGGCTGGTTCACCCAGATAATATTATTACAAGAGCGGAATTTGCAGCTCTGATAACAAGAACGATGGAACTGCCGAAGCCTGACGGGCAGGATATCACAATCAGCTTTACTGATATTGCAGGACACTGGTCTAAGTCTGATGTAGAGGCTCTTGTCATTGCAGGGATTATCCAAAAAGGTGATTTTGGTAATAAGTTTTTACCTGATAAACCTATCACCCGTATGGAAATGATCCGTATGCTGGTCAGAGCCATGGGCAAGGAAAGCCATGACCCATCCTGTCCATGTATGCTTGGATTTATAGATGAAAGTCAGCTTAGTGGGGAAGAAAAGGAATACATCTGTACCAGCAAGCACTACCACATTATAGATGGATATCCAGACGGTACGGTTCGTCCCGATAAGAATGCCACTCGTGGTGAAGCTTTTGAAATGTTAGTGGATACAGAAAAAGCTAAGGAACAGATAAAAAAAGAAGAATCGGAAAAACAGCCAGTCATAAAACCGGAGGAAAAGCCTTCTGGTAATGGAGGTTCTTCCTATGTGCCAGCCCCTCAGTTTTCCTTCATCCTTCCCGAAGCTACCTATACAGCCGATGAAATTAAGGTTGAAGCAAACAGCCGCTATGTCAGCAGTATTATATGGACAGTTCAAAAAGACGGACTTCCAGCGGTACTAACAGATATTATCGAAGGCGAGCTGACAGCCGATGGAGGTACAGTACAGTTTTTACAAACCGGTAGTTTTACTCTAATAGCCACTGTTAAAAACAGTCGAGGTGTGGCGGCAAATTATGAACAGGCTATCACTGTTTATCCAATGGTTTCAGCTGATTTTAAGCTGCCTGAAACAGCACACACCGATACTGCTGTTGCTGTAGAGCTTTCAACCGAAAACCTCGGAAGTAAAGCAGTGGTGTGGTCTTTGGAAAAAGACGGTGTAGCTGTAGAAATCATTGATGCTCTCACAGGAGAACTAAACCCTCAAGGCGGCACAGTGTTGTTCAAAGAAAAAGGCATTTATATCCTGACCGCTTCTATTACAGACGAACTTGGAAAAACGGTCAAGGCCTCCGATACCATCACCGTCTACCCTGTGGCAGAAGTAAAGCTTGAACTGCTTGCTGTTTCCCATACAGATAAAACAGTAGCAATAGAGACAGAAACCAAGGAAACGGATGACTTATCCGTAGCTTACACATTGACTCGAAACGGTGAGCCTGCCGATATTAGTACATTTATAGAAGGAAACCTTGCTAACGGCAGTATTCGCTTTAAGGAAAAAGGTGTGTACACGCTGACCGCATCTGTTACCGATATCACGGGCAGAGTGTTTGCTGATACAGCCACTATCACGGTATACCCTGTTGGCTCAGCCGGATTTTATCTGCCTGAAATCTTCCATACAGATAAGGCCGTTACAGTGGAAGCTGTATTTGATGAAATCGGCAGTCATGCCGCCTACTGGTCATTAACCCATAACGGAAAGGAGATTACCCTATCAGATGCAGCCACAGGTACGCTCACCAATTCGGGAGGTAATCTGCAATTTAAGGAGAAGGGCAGCTATCTTCTAAAGGCGAAATTTACCGATGATGGCGGCAGAAGCTACAGCTATGAACAAAGCTTCAAGGTATATCCAGTTCCGACCGTAGGCTATAGCCTGCCAAGGCATGCTCATACTGATGCTGATATTGCGGTTGAAACCGACATTGCCGATCTGGACGGCCTTGCTATTGAATGGCTGGTGGATAACACCTACGGCTTTCAGGATTGGGGCACCTATGTAGGTGGAAGCCTTGCCAACAGCGGCGGTACTATTCGATTTAAGCGAGCTGGTGTCTATGAATTAGTAGCAAGGGTCACTGATGAAACAGGCAGAGTATTCTTATTTGAATCAGGCAGCAGATGTGAAGTTTTACCGGTATTGACAATTGGATTTGAACTTCCGGAACTTGCCTATACAGACACATCCATTGATCTCCGCACCTTCGGAAATAACAATGTGCTTCCGGTAGAATGGACAGTAAAAAAAGATGGTAAAAACATTTCCCTAAGCGAAGCATTCAGCGGAAATCTGAATGCACAAGGCGGTAAAATTACCTTTAAAGCTCATGGAGAATATGTCCTTACCGCTGCCATGACTGACTATCTTGACCGCAGCTATACTAACAGCCAAAGTATAACTATTTTACCGGTGATACAGTACGCCTTTACGATCCCCGAAACAATTCACTATGGTACAAGCTTCACTGTAGTCCCCAAAGATGCACAGCATATTGAAGGTTATACCGCAATCTGGATGCTGAGAAAAGACGGCATTGATACTGCCTTTCAAGGTAGTCTTGATAACAGTGGAGGCAATATTTCCATTCATGATGTAGGCGTTTTTATGCTGACCGCAACCATTACCGACAGTGCTGGTCGAACCATTAGCCACTCCGAAAATATCACAGTTACCAACACTCCCCCCGATGCGCCAACAGTAACGGCAACCCCTACCCGGACTGTAAAGGATGGTAAATTTTTTGTCGAAATTAAAGCCAATGCAACAGATCCTGATGGAGATGCAGTGACCATGGAATATGATGGTGCGACTGCTGACGGCTATTATGTACCAGGTACTCACACCATCCGTGTCAGGGCAAAGGATATTGCAGGAGCATATTCTGCTTGGACGGAAAAAAGCTTCACTATCACAAGTTCCGCACCTGCGGTAACACTGACAGCAACACCTACCAGAATTGCTAAAGACGGCAAGTTTTTCGTAGATATCACTGCAACGGCAATTGATGCTGACGGCGACCAGACCACCTTGGAATGGGAAAACAAAATCGCAGACAATTACTACACCGTAGGCACTCATACAATTCGTGTCCGTGCGAAAGACAGTACAGGGCTATATTCGGAATGGGCATCCAAGACTTTCACCATTGCAAACTCCGCACCTACAACACCGGTTATCACCAGAACGCCAAGCGGCAACAGCGTTGCACCGGGAACCCCTGTCACCATCAAAGCCACAAGCTCAGACCCAGATGGCGATGCAGTAACCCTTGTTTGGGAAAACAGAAATGCCGAAACACAAGCTTATCCTCTTGGAAGAAATTTGGTACGAGTAAAAGCTGTAGATACGGCAGGAGCTGAATCACCTTGGGCAGCTATTGTGTTCTTTGTAGCCGATTCAAACGGCAGCGGAGGCATGACACTGACCGGCCCTGATTCAGTTATTTTAGAAAATGGTCTTGAAGGTGCTACCATCACTGAATACACATTCACAGTTCCGCCTGTTTCCGGTCATAGCGGTTCTGACTTTGGCAGAGTGCGAGGCTTAAACAAACTTACCGGACAGTGGGATCAGCTGGACTATGGCACTACTTCAAACGGCATCACATTCAGCCGTACCCTTGGTGCAGGAGTGTATACTCAGCTGGAATTTTACTATTACACGAATCACAACTGTATGTACAACAAAAGTAATATCACCTACTCTGTAACTTATCATTTTGAGTAAATAAAATATGAAATATAAAGGAGATTATCACGATGAAAAAGCTCATTAGCAATATGAAAAAAAGGATCACCCAAACTGTAAATTCTATTAACACGAGTATTCACTCTCTGTCTGGAAAACTGCAGATCTTCAAGGTAAGAAGCAGAGCCGTACTTGCCAGCAATCGAGGGGAAGGCTATATCGACACAGCAGTGAAAATTTTGATTGCCGTTGTACTTGGGGCATTGCTCCTTGCGGGTCTTTATGCACTGCTTGAGGGTACTGTGCTTCCAACGCTGGTACAGCGTATCAAGGAAATGTTTAACTATGCAGGCTAACAGCACCCTTCAGGCGGTGCTTTTTTGTTCTCTGCTTATAGCAGCTGCCGGATGGGATTTAAAAAAAAGAATGGTACCCGATGGCATCTGCATCCTAATATTTTTGACAGGGCTGATTAATTTCAGCCCTGTCAACCTATGGGGGGGATTCCTTGCACTGCCGTTTTTTATTGTTGCATGGATTGATGAAAAACATATGGGCGGAGGGGATGTTAAATTCATTGCCGCTGCTTGTTCAATGCTGGGGGTAAATGCTTCTATTTGGGCATTTGCCTTTGCCCTGCCGCTTCCCATAGGAATATGCCTATGGAAAATAGCAATGAACCATTTACAGCGCAAAAAGAAACCATGGAATCTCCATGCTGAAATGCCCTTGCTGCCCATATTGACTGTAGGCTTTCTGCCTGCATACATTCTAAAATTTATAGGTTTTATATAATTCCCGTGATTAAAAACTAAGGAGGATCTGTTGATGAATTTATTGAAAAACCGCACCGTGCTTGGTGTAATCTGCATTTTATTGTCTTTACTCATCTGCTTTGGACTTACACCGCTGTTTAATAAAACACTCAGTCAAAAAACCGAAATTATTAGGGTGACAAAAGAAATTAAGGCCGGTGATGAAATAACCAAGGACATGGTGCAGATTGCCGAAGTCGGAGGCTTTGGTCTGCCGGAGAATGTCATCAGGCAAAAAGATACGGTCATAGGCAAGTACGCAAAGGCCGATCTCTCCATTGGTGACTACATTTTAAATACCAAACTGTCTGATACTCCTGCCGCTGAAAATGCCTATTTATACAATTTAGACGGCAGCAAACAAGCTATGTCAGTTACCATTAAAAACTTTGCAAATGGGCTGTCGGGCAAACTGCAAAGCGGAGATATTGTGTCTGTCATTGCTCCTGATTACAAGAAGCAGGGCTCCACTGTAGTCCCTGCCGAGCTTAAATATGTAGAAATTATCAGCGTAACTGCCTCCAGCGGTTATGATGCCAACACTGGGGAAACACAAGTAAATCAGGATGAGCGGGAACTGCCTTCCACAGTAACCCTGCTTGTATCTTCTGAGCAGAGCAAAGTGCTGGCAGAACTTGAGGCAGACGGAAAGCTCCACCTATCCCTTGTTTATCGCGGCACCCCTGCCAACACCGCAAAGTTTATTGATGCACAGGATAAAATTAACGAAGCTCTTTATCCCACAGAACAAAAAGGTGATGAACAGGAGCAGACGGCACAGTCGCAGGAAGCAGAGCCTGAACAGTTTGATGAGAATGAGGTGACAGAATAAATGAACTTCAAAAAGAAAAGCATTTTTTCTCGCTCACTACGAGCGGAGAAACCGGATGCTGAAGAAAAATTACAAGGCGGCATCCTGGCTGTTTGGGGCAGTCCGGGAAGCGGTAAAACAGTAACTGCCGTAAAAATTGCAAAATACCTTGCAGATAAAAAACAAAATGTGGTACTGCTTCTATGTGACATGACTGCACCGATGTTGCCTTGTATTTGCTCACCCTCTGAGATTGACAGCGAGCATTCTTTGGGCAGTGTTCTTGCCGCCACTCATGTAACAGAGCCTTTAATTAAGCACAATCTTGTAACATTAAAAAAGAACAGCTATCTCACAATTTTGGGAATGAAGAAAGGTGAAAATGAATACACCTATCCGCCTTATTCAGAGGTGCAGGCCAGGGAGCTGCTTTGTGAACTTCGCAGAGTAGCTCCTTTTATTATTGTGGACTGCAGCAGTTATATTGCAAATGATATCCTTTCAGCATTAGCCCTCATGGAAGCAGACAGTGTTTTGCGTCTTGCCAATGCGGATTTAAAATCCATCAGCTACCTGTCCAGTCAGCTGACTCTCCTACGTGACAGCAAATGGGATGCAGATAAGCAGTATAAGGTGTCTGCCAATGTAAAGCCCCAGCAGGCACAGGAACAAACTGTGCAGGCACTGGGTTCGGCTGCTTTTGTTCTGAATCATTCACAGGAATTAGAGCAGCAATACCTTGCCGGTAATCTGCTGGCTGATTTATCTCTTAAGGACAGCCGCCAGTTTAGAAAAGAAATTGAAAAAATTATAAGGGAGGTGTTTTGATGTTTGGTGAAAAAAGGAATGCCTCTGTTTTTAGCAAGCAGAAACAATTCGAAGATAATCTCGACATGAACAGCATCTCCCAAGCCCATTCTCTGTTTTTCGCTCCTGAAAGCGAGGGCAAGGATTTCTCCTCGGTACTAAGTGATGTGCAGGAATATATCTCGGAAAATTATAGCACTTTAATCACCGGTAACCGTGCCGATTCCAAGGCACAGATGAAAAGGTATATTACTAAATATCTGCAGGATCACCGAATCTCGGTAAATGGTATGGGCGGCGATGCACTTGCCGATGCACTCTACACTGAAATGGCGGAGTTTGGATTTTTGACTAAATATATCTTTGGAACAGGCATTGAAGAAATAGACATCAACAGCTGGAGGGATATTGAAGTGCAGTATAGCGATGGGAGTACGGTAAAGCTTACTGAACGCTTTGATAGCCCGGAACATGCTGTCAATGTAATCCGCCGTATGCTTCATATCAGCGGTATGGTGCTGGATAATGCAAGCCCCATCGTACTTGGGCATCTTTCTAAGAATATCCGTATCGCTGTTTTGAAAAGTCCTATTGTAGACGAAGATGTGGGCATTGCGGCATCCATTCGTATCGTAAACCCTCAGTCTATGCAAAAGGAAGATTTCATTAAAAGCGGCACTGCGACTGAACCCATGCTGGACTTTTTATCCCTTTGTGTTCGCTATGGTATTTCCGTATGCGTGGCAGGGGCTACCTCCAGCGGCAAAACCACCGTAGCAGGTTGGATACTAACCACCATTCCTGATAATAAAAGAATCTATACCATTGAAAACGGATCCCGTGAGCTTGCCTTGGTGAGGGAGAAAGGGGGCAAAGTGACGAACTCGGTCATCCACACCCTCACCCGTGATTCAGATAATGATCGCCAGCGTGTAGATCAAATTACACTTTTAGACATGGCCCTGCGCTTTAATCCCGATATTGTCGTAGTCGGTGAAATGCGCGGCGCTGAAGCTAATGCGGCACAGGAGGCTGCTCGAACCGGTGTAGCTGTACTGACTACCATTCACTCCAATTCTTGTGAAGCTACCTATCGCCGTATGGTATCCCTATGCAAGCGTGCTGTGGATATGAGCGACGCCACCCTTATGGATTATGTGACGGAGGCCTATCCCATCGTGGTATTTTGTAAACAGCTGGAAAACAAGCAACGCCGTATGATGGAAATACAAGAATGCGAAATCTTGCCCGATGGAACAAGGCATTTTCGACCACTGTTTCAGTATGTCATAACGGAAAATCGCATGGAGGATGGAAACTTTATGATTGAGGGACACCATGAGCAGGTGAACACTATTTCCGAAAGTCTTGCCAAAAGACTTCTGGAAAACGGTATGCCACAGCCCATCATCAATAACCTCAGAGAGGGGGTTAAAACTATATGACAACCATTCAGCTTGTTGCCTGCGTCGGAATGATAGCAGGTTTTTTTATTTTACTGAACCTGTCACCTATGGAATTTACAGACAGAGTGTTTGCAAAACTTAATGATAAGCCGAGATCTCTTCGTGATGAGATCAATGAAGCCACTCGCCGCAAAAAGAAATCTTATCTGCGCCGTGAAATCGCCGAGGTGCAGGCCATCCTAAAAGTCACAGGCAGGACGGCAAAATTTCCTGTGCTCTGTGGGGCGGCTCTGCTGTTCTTTTGCATCGGCGCCTCTATCGCAATCATGATGGGAAACATTTTTTTAATCCCTGTTATGGCAGTAGGATGTATGTTTCTGCCTTTTTGGTGGGTGAAGCTGACTGCCGGGCATTTCAAAAAGGATATAGCCGCGGAGCTTGAAACAGCACTTAGCATTATTACTACCGCCTATCTGAGAAATGAGGATATTCTAACAGCGGTAGAAGAAAATATCCCTTATCTCAACCAGCCGGTATTGAATGTATTTCGTGGATTTGTATCAAGGGTCAAGCTGGTAAACCCCGATGTTACAGCTGCACTCCACGACCTGAAAGAACAAATAGATAACGCTGTGTTTCGAGAATGGTGCGATGCCATTATTGCCTGCCAGCAGGACAGGAGTCTAAAAACCACCCTGACACCTATTGTAAGCAAGCTCAGCGATATGCGTGTGGTCAATGGTGAACTGGAGAATATGGTGTTTGAACCTCGTAAAGAATTTATTATCATGCAGGTTCTGGTAGTAGGAAACATTCCTCTCTTATATTTTTTGAACAAAGATTGGTATCACACCTTAATGCACACCCTCCTGGGGCAGATTGTTTTGACGATCTGTGCCGCTGTTATTTTCATTTCCACGGCATTTGTTATCAAGCTGACCCAGCCAATAGAATACAGGAGGTAACAGATGACAATCTATATACTTTTATTTGGAGTCCTCCTTGGATTAGGACTCTTTTTTATAGCTGCTGACCTGTTGAAGCTGCCTACCCTTGCTACAGAAAAGGCGATGCTTTTAGCAGGAAAGCAGGCAAAATCCAAGCCTAAAACCATCGATACTTTACTTCGTTCAGCGGCTGTAAAGCTATCAAAATATATACCCATGGATGAGTATAAAAAAAGCCGCATGGCCAATGTGCTGTCAGCGGCAGGTTTTTCAGAAACACCTGAACTTTTTACTGCAATGGCGGTTGTAAAATCTGTCGCCGTTGCCTTGGCGGTTATTCCCTGCCTAATCGTACTGCCTCTCTTAGCACCCATTGTAGTGTTTCTTGCCATCCTCATCTATTTTAAGGAGATTCGTAAGGCAGATGAGGCTTTGTCTGCAAAGAGAAACAAGATTGAGCAGGAACTGCCAAGATTTGTGGCGACCATTACCCAAGAACTGAAAGCCAGCCGGGATGTGTTATCCATGTTGGAAAGTTTCAAGAAAAATGCAGGAGAGGATTTTTCCGCCGAATTAGATATTTTAACGGCTGATATGCGTTCATCATCTTATGAAGCCGCCCTTACACGCTTTGAAGCGAGGTTTAATTCACCCATGCTCTCAGACATTACCCGCGGACTGATCGGTGTCCTGCGGGGAGATGACAGTGCTATGTATTTTCAAATGCTTTCTCATGATATGAAGCAGTTGGAACTGCAAAGATTAAAGGCACAGGCCATGAAGATACCGCCTAAAATCCGTGTATTTTCCTTTGCTATGCTGATGTGTTTTCTTATGACCTACATGGCGATCATTATCTATGAAATTATCCATTCCCTTGGCGGGATGTTTTAGGAGGGCGGTGTTATGCTAAGAAAAACAAAATATATTCTAAAAAGCAGACGAGCCGAGGGCTATATTGATATCTGTATTCTGATTATCTGTGCCATGCTGGTTATAGCCCTCGCAGTAAAAGTCTTTCCTGTCTATATCCAAAAACAACAGGTGGATACCTTTGCCGTGGAGCTGATTCGGGAAGCGGAAATTGCAGGCCGTGTAGGAAGTGAAACAAGTCGTAGAGAACAGATTCTATGTGAAAAAACAGGACTTAATCCTACTGTCACATGGTCAAAAACAGGTAAAATCCAGCTTAATGAAGAATTCACCGTAACAGTCACCTATCAGGCTGACATCGGCTTATTCTCAGGCTTTAGCTCCTTTCCCATTACCCTGCGTTCAGATGCGGCAGGAAAATCAGAAGTCTATTGGAAGTAGGTGGCGATATGGAGAAAATTAAACGAATTTTAAAAGATAAAAGAGCTGCATCCTTTCCCCTTATTATAGCCATCACTCTATCTTTAGTTATAATTTTCAGCGGTATTTCAGAATACTTCCGCCTGATGATTGTCGCCCAAGGTGTTCGTGATGCCGTGCAATCAGCTGTTATTTCAACTGTTAATGATAATTACGATGATGTGTATCACGGTGTCCGTGAAGGGTATTCAGGGGCTTATCAACCTATCGCCGCGGATTTTGAAGAAAGTCTTGATTATGGCGATATATATGACAGGCTGGATAGCATCCTTGGACTTCGCTACAGCGGTGGTTATCATGAAAAGCGCACATCTGAAAACAAGCTGGAATTTCGCATATGGGGGCTTTCAGTAAATATTAAAAATGCACCATTTGCTGCAAGGGATCAAAGTGCCGCACGATTTCAGGCGGACAGCACCATTATGCTGGAGGTGCCGGTATCCTTTGGGGGAAAGCTGCTGCCTCCTATGCAAATAAAGGTAAAAACCAGTGCCGGTTATACCCCAAAATTTTAAGCCCCATGATCTATGTCAATGGAATCACGAAAATCCTGTTAACAATAATGATAGACTTTTGAACTCTCATGTGGTAGGGTGTGGATTAACAAAATATGTGAATTTAGACAAGGAGGATGCTCTTATGAAAAATATAAATGATAGATTAAAAAAATGGCTTCTAATTGCAGGTGGACTGGCTCTGAGTGTAGTGCTTGTGGTAGCAATTATGAGCCAGTTTAAAGCACCGACAATAAATGACTTAGATCTGCCAGAGCAAAATAGCGGCACACAGAAAGTGGCAGTAGAAAATCCCGATATAACAGAAAAAGAAGAGGACATTAAAGTACCGCCAATACAAATTCAAGAGGAATCCAAAACCGGCAATGGGATAGATAAAGGCACCGAGCAAACAATTCAGCCTAATCCTATCAAGCCGGAGTACACCGATGAACAGCTTAAAAACCCTGACCAAAAGCCGGATGGCGAAAAAGTCACTGAGCAGGATAAACCGATAGAGCATAACAAGGTAGAAAAGCCAAGCACACCGCCCAAGAGTGATAGTCAGCCTCAAGGCGGGGATGTTAATGGTAAGGGTGAGACTTACCTCCCGGGATTTGGCTGGATTAAAAACAGCGGAGAAAATCAAGGAATTGTAGGAGAAAGTGATGGGGATATTAACAAGCAAGTAGGTATTCTGGGAAACTAAATAAATATAGCGTAAAAAATGCACTGCTAAGCGGTGCATTTTTTATTGCGGAAAGGAGTCCGAATGAAAAAAGTATTGACTTCAATTTGCCTAAGCCTTGCCTTGATATGCTGTTTTTCTCTTTCGGCTTTCGCAGTCGGAGATGGGAATATAGATGGTGGGGGCGGTGGCATGGGTGATGGCACAAGTACGAACTCATGGACACCAGGCAACGATGGGGTAAGGGTGACTGTGGTAAGAGCCAGTGATCATGCCGTAGTTACTACCCCTATTGATCTTACGAATAAAAATCCCCCTTCAACATTGTTTCATTTCGGCAAGGTTAGCAAACTAAGCTATAGCAACGGTAAAGGTCTTTCACCTCAGCAAGGAAGCTATCAATATATAAACCCTCCCCAGGCAATACCACGCATTGTAAGCACTAACGGCAGCAACAATATTGATGCAATTAAAAAGTATTTTTGTTCAGAATACACCATAAAACTAATTTCCAATCACACAGGCATGAACTATGATGTGCTGATTGGTGGGGATTACAAGCTGCTTCTTGAACCCTTTGCTTTTTATAAATTTGAGGGTGTGATGATTGCTACAACTGCTACTGAAGCAGCTTTGTACGATGAACAGGTTAGCGGTTTGCTTAGAAAACGAATGACATCTCTGTCACACAAAAACTTGCCCCTCGCTATGTTTTTAGAAGTAGGTGATCTTGGCTATCCGGCATGGAGTGGCAGCAAAACCAGCACTGCTTCAAATGCAGATATTAAATCCAGTCTTGGACTTGGTATTGTACGCTTTCAAGAACAACCGGAGCCTCCTGTTGTTTCCGCCTATGATTATGAATATAGAGTAAATACAGAGGTAATCACATCGGTGAGAGTAAGCGGAGGCCAATCTGACCCCGACAATCCAACCCGTGTAAGCTTCACAATAAATGGCACAACCTATAACGTGGGTAATATCTACTATCCGAGCGGCGACAGTCAGCTTGCATGGGTAAAGTGGAAAACTCCGGCTACGGAGCAGGACATGGTAATTCATGTGTCTGTGCGAGGTCCGGGAGGAACGGATAAAAGTATAATAAACTGCAAGATTGTAGATTTGAGTAAGAATCCCCCGCCTAACCCTATAGCTGATGATAGAAACGATAGCTTTCAAAAAAGTCTTGTTCCGCAGCGGGCAGAAAAAACAAGAGCTGATTGGACAGTTTGGAGTCCCTGGTGGAGGGCATACTGGGTATGGCACGGAGATGAAGAGGATGGGTATTGGTGTGATCACGGATGGTGGGAATTTGATTTAAGCAGATATCATGCTTCTTTTTCTGCTAATTTGGCTATCCGTTGTGATAGCAAAAACCCTACTGCTAACGGTCGAATTATGAAGTCAGGTTATGGAATTAATCAGGAAGTATTTACCTCAGTAAGCAGCAATCAATCCTCCGCAGTGACGAATCCACAAAATGCTGTAAGCTATTTTCCGGAGTTTAACTATGACACCTACTGGAGACTGCTGGAGAGAGTACAAAGCGGAAGTTCCACTCGCTTTGAATTTCAAAAAAACAATTACTCAACCTACAAGAACAGAACACATTTCAGCCCTGTTTGGATGCCGGATGGAAGTTATGAGGTGAATACCTGGATTCTTGATAGCTGGACTCCGGTTGGGATGCTCTCGGCAAATCTAACCGATAGCCTGGCTATTCGAGGATCACTCTGGGATGATTGGCATGTAGCACCGCTAAAGCCATAAAAGAAGGAAAGATAACAATAGAAATCCCTGCAGACGAGAAATGATTATTCTCATCCGCAGGGATTTTGTGTTGAAAATACGAAAAGAAAGAAAGGCGGTCTCTATGACAAAAAATAAAAAAAGAATCCTGATGCTGACTTGTGTCCTCGTGCTCTCCATGCTTTTCTGTACAACGGCTTTTGCAGCCGGTACCGGGGATGTAGCAGGAGCAATTGAAGGCACATGGCGAGATGCTTCAGGGCAGATAAAGACAGTGGTAAACAATGTGGTATTTCCAGCAATAGACCTTATTTTAGCTGTATTTTTCTTTGCTAAGCTTGGGATGGCGTATTTTGACTATCGCAAGCACGGCCAATTTGAGTGGAGTGCCCCGGCAATCTTGTTTGCCTGCTTAGTGTTTACCTTAACGGCACCACTCTATATTTGGACGATTTTGGGGATGTAGGTAAAGCAAGAGCCAATGCATCGATAAAAATGCATTGGCTCAATTAATATTGTAATGGTATTTGTAACTCAAAGTACGACACTTATATAAGATTTATAATAATTTTATAGTCATATCTGGACATGGATTTTTATGAAAAACAATTCGCCAGTCTACTCTTTCTACAGGTTCAAAGTGCAAAGCAGAACACGTGGCACGAAGCTTTCCTTGCCTACTATTGCCAAAAGGAATGGCAGTAGGTGCAGATGCACCACCGATGATTCCAATTGCAAAAGAATCACTGATAGCCTGCGGTTCCATTGGATTATGATGCTTTTTACGAGGTCTATCTCCAATGTTGCAGTCTCGAACCGAGAAGGACTCGTCATCAAGGTCTGGTGAAATGGTGTAGTTCATTGCAATGCAGTGGGATGGAAAATCGTAATTATCATCTATAAAACTATTGGTTGGGATTTCTTGTTGTTCGTATTTCTGCACAGTCATTGTGTGCAATATATTCGTTATTGGATTCGTAAACTCAATGCATTCGCCGGGAACATTTACATTGAAATGCGAACCACTGATATTAATGCGGTCGTGTTTAATCGTAGCACTTAGAGAGGATATTGAGGGATTACCTTTTGTTTGCCAAGGAAAGGCTGATCTCCATATGACCCAGCCTGAGTCTTGGTCAAGTCCATAGTGTTTACAGACGCCATCACTTTCTATCCCATTCTGCTCGGGAAAACAAGGATTCCATGATAATCCACAACCGTGAGAAGATGAAATTGTCTTTCCGTTTAAGACAATCTCGGGACTGAAATTGACAGTCATCGGGTTTTCAGCTTCAATTTCCTCTCGTTGCTGCTCAGAAAAGTTACTGCCATCATTCTCAGGAGAAAGTTTCCACTTATCTATGAAGTCACTAATGTGCTTGGCAGGGATTTCTATGCAAAAATCTATAACTAATCCACGACTACAGGAATAGATGGAAGGAATATACCATTCCTTGTTGTTTGAATTAAAATAAGCTTGAACAGGAATCTCTTTACCTGGCCTTTGCCTACCTGAGTGTCCCAAAAAATTACCGTCAAAATACACCTTCCATTCGGGAAGCGTCGGTGCAGGCGGGATAAAGTCTTCATAGTCTTTTGTAAATTTGATTTTGCCGTAGTCAAACTGAGCCTGCAATTGTTTAATATAGGTAAAAGGGTGCTCAATTGGTTCAAGATGTAGCTTTTCACGAATGATGTTCAACGCCGACATTTGTTCTTCGGTAACCGGATTATCCTCTAAAAAGGTGTCAAACTCCTCCTGATCCCAGCTATGTACCTGTTCTAACGCTGTGGTATCACCGCAAGCAAGTAAAAGACACAGAAAGTCAGAAAAACTGCTTGCCAGTGGGTGCACATAGTTCCCAGGAGTGTTCATAGGGCTGACGGCAAATACTGTTTCTCCGAACCCTCGTATGAAACAAAAATGAATGCCATCTACACCTGCCCATCCAATGATTTTTGCACCTTTGGGTGTGCAAAAATATAGGCTTTCGTTATCCCCTCTTCCTATGCCCAGCAGCATGGTGTCAATATTTAGCTTGTTAAATTTTTTATAAGTTGTCATATTGATTTACCTCTCATTTTTTATAGAAAGCAACTCCTGTAGCTTTTCAATCTGTGAACGAAATCCATCAAGGTTTTCACTATCTTTACGATAATTATCACCAAGTATCATTTTAGCCATATCGTCAGTGTACTGAATAGAGTAAGGATCGTAAATACCATCATTTAAGCTGAAGGTAATGTACTCTGCGTTTTCAATAAGAGAGAACATTATCAGGGCATTTATTTGGAAAGGGGATTGATTATCTGCTCCCGAATAAAAATTACGAATCTCTGTATCTGTTTTAAACTTCACCGATACGGCATAGGGGGGCTCGCTTGTATGCAACTCAAAACTGTCATAGGCTACACCTTCAGGGAACTGCAATAGACTAATGATATTTCCCACAGCTGAATTATCGCCAATATATTTCGTGCGGGCATTCCACAAGGCAGTAGTAGTATCTTCCAAATCAGCTCCACCATTGGATATATAAACTTTAGCTACAGAAACACTCGTTTCCCGACTTGTCTTGTAAATACCGGAGTATGCTTCCTCGATATAGTATTTATTACCTTCGGCAAATAAGAAAAATCTTTGCAATGTTGTGCCTTCAATATATATCCGAAAGTAGTTTTTGCTGTTAGGAGCATCATTGACCGATTTTCTGAAAGTTTTATTTGTGTTTTGCAGAGCATCCAATATGATTTCTATATCGGCTATATCTGTGATTTGAACCACACCAAGGCTATCTCCTTCATTAACCTGTTCGATTTGTATACTGGACACCTCGTCCTTGTCTGGTAGAACAATCGGGGTATTCATTGGATTTGATGACAAACCAACTGCTAAAATTATGACAGCGATCACAGCTAATACGACTACCCAAAAGGCAGGCTTTTTATAATTCAATACATTTTTAATTCTGCCCTTAGTATCACCTTCACCGAAGGCAAGGGGGGTACCGCCAATAATTCGCCTGCCAGTTGCAAGGGTTAAAAGTGAGGCTGAATATTCCTTTTTCACATTACTGCCCAGTTGTTTGATAACTGCCTCATCACAGGACATTTCCATATCTTTGCCGCTAATAAAAAACGCTGCCCATACAAGAGGATTAAACCAGTGCAGGCAAAGCACAAAGAAAGAGAATATTTTCACTATATGGTCGAACCGCTTGATATGCATATCTTCATGGAGCATGATATATCTTTTTTCCTCAGCTGTAAGGGTTGCAGGCAAATAAATTCTGGGACGAATAATACCCATAACAAAAGGTGTTTCTAAATGCTCCACAAGGTAGATATTATCTCTTTCATGAACAGCATCTTTAAGGCGCTTTTGTAACTTCACAAGAGAAACAATGCTGTAAATAAGTAGAATTGTAATGCCTAATATCCAAACAAGAGTGCCGATAAAAACCCAAACTTGCATGGGATTTATACTGGCAGCCGGTGTTGCTGCGGGCAATGATGAGTTCACTGCATGATTAATTGCCGGAATGCCTGTATCTATTGTTGGAATAGGTGCGTAAACAATGTCTTGAGAGATAGGGTTTGTCTTCACAGGCACAAGACTAAACATGCTTTCAAAACTGAAAGGAAAGACCAGGCGGAAGAGCACAACACCCCAAAGGGCATAGGATAAAATTTTAGGTGACTTTTTCAAAAACAGCCTTGTTATCAGCACAAAGATTATCACAAAACTGGCAGTAAAGCTCATATTAAGAATCTGTAAAAATATTTTTTCAACCATTACTAACCCTCCTTGTGCTCATCAATAAGCTTTTGTATTTCATTTATTTCTTTTTTGCTCAACTTATTGCGTCGTGTAAATGCTGCGAAAAATTGTGGTAAAGAGCCCTCAAAAGTTTCATTTAGAAACTGCTCTCCCTGCCCGGCTCTAAAGTCAGCTTCGGACATGATTGAGCTGACTGTACCGCTTATATTTTGAAATAATCCCCGATCACATAAGCGCCTGAGCATTGTGTAGGTGGTAGTACGCTTCCAATCGAAAGCTTCAGCACAAATTTCCGTAAGTGTTCGGGAACTGATAGGCTCATGCTTCCAAATAAGCTGAGCAAACTGCTCTTCCAACTCACCAAGTTTATATGGGTTCATATAATAAACCTCCTGTCGAATATCATTAGACTATATTTAGTCTATCGTGATTAGACAGTTTTGTCAATATTAAGTTTTATAGAAAGGAAATAGAAGATGATTTTAATACTGTTACAAGCTTTTGCAAGAAGGTTTAGATGAATATAAAAAACTATTTGGAGGTTAAATCATGAACTTTTTTGAACAGAACTTAAGAAAATGCACCGAAGGATATGAGGATGCAAAATTTATCGGCAATGCCTTATACATTCCCTTGAGCGAAAACAACAGGCTGAAGTTACAATTTGTCACCTTGGGGCATGCGGATCATTATGCAGGGATTCGCCTCACCGCACTAGATAAGAACAGCGGAACCATCGACAGCACGACACTTAAATTTAAGGATATCTGGGGCAAAAAGAAGATAAATAATCCTAATTTCAGTGATGGCCTTGTACCGCATGCTTGGGCATATAATGGAGTGACTGAATGGTATGGATACCAGCCAACAACAATGGATTTTAAGCAGCTGGCAGAGCAAATTGACAGCTATGCCGAGCTTTTTATGGAGCAAAACTATCAGCAGAAAGAAACAGATGATGCATACCTAAGTATGAAACAGTCTATGTAAACTATATACAGTACGATTTATTGGTATTTGGTATAGATAAAGTCTATATGTTGTGGTATTCTTCTGTGCTTGAAGGAGGTGGAGATAGTGCAGAAAGAAAAAATTCTTCGTGAGCTTTACCGCGGAAGATTAATGCTTGCGGAAAAAAGCATTGTTCCAGGCAGTGAATTTCAAAAACAGCAGTATCGGCTTGTCGAACTTGAAAAAGAAATCGAAGCTATGCTGGATGAGAAGGAGAAGGAAAGATTACATGAGTATCTAACGGTACAAAACAATTTGCTTTACAACGTTGGAGAAGAACGATTTATAGAAGGTTTTCGAATGGGAGCAAAACTTATACTTGAAATATTTGAAAAAGATGGCGAACAGACAAAACCGATAAGCGGCTAACTGCTCGTCATTTTTTATGCAAAAACCAGGGCATATCGTGATAAACGGTATGTCCTTATTCTTTTTACAGGGAGGTGATTCACCTTTGTTTATATGGGATTTTATCCTTGGCGATGTAATGAGTCAGCTTATTGACTGGATATATGGTCAGGTAATCGGATTTCTCGGTGATTTCTTTTCACAGATGGGAAACATGGGTGTGGAATTATTTGAAATGAACTGGGTAGCCTCAATCGTGTTGTTCTTTTCTTATCTGGCTTGGGCGCTGTATGGAACAGGTTTAGTGGTATCCTGCTTTGAAACCGGCATTGAATACCAACACGGCAGAGGGAGCATCAAAGATGCCGCATTAAATGCTATCAAAGGCTTTATGGCAGTATCCTTATTTACCATCGTACCGGTGGAGCTGTTCAAGCTATCGGTAAATCTGCAAAGCAGTCTTACAGCAGGACTTACAGGTTACGGGCAAAGCTTTGGTGAGGTGGCAAATCAAATCATCGCCGGTCTTGGAAGTACACCCGATCCAAGTGGGGCAATCAGCTCCGGTATCTTTGGCGGCCTGTCTGTTATTACAAGCCCGATTATGCTGCTCTTTATCATTATTATGATGGGCTATTCGGTAATAAAAGTGTTCTTCGCCAATCTTAAGCGGGGCGGGATTCTGCTCATTCAAATTGCTGTAGGGAGCCTCTATATGTTCTCTGTTCCAAGAGGATATATTGACGGCTTTGTCCAGTGGTGCAAGCAGATCATCGGTCTGTGCCTTACTACATTTTTACAAGCAACAATCCTAACTGCCGGACTGATGGTGCTAAAGGATCATGCTTTGCTTGGACTTGGGCTCATGCTTGCCGCAGGAGAAGTGCCGAGAATCGCCGGTGCCTTTGGCCTTGATACAAGTACAAGAGCGAATATGATGAGCGCAGTTTATACGGCTCAGGCTGCAGTTAATACAACCCGTACAGTTGTGCAAGCAGTGGCTCCAAAATAAATGAGAAAGGAAAAAAATTATGAAAATTATTTATGTAGCTTCCCCTTATGCAGGTGATATAGAAAAAAACACAGTGTTTGCCAAACGAGCGTGCCGCCATGTGATGGATCAAGGGCACGCTTTTTTTGCGCCCCATTTGTTATACCCCAGCCTGCTTTGCGAATCAGTTCCAAAAGAACGCCAGCTGGCACTGGATATGGGGCTTGTTATACTCTCAGCTTGTGATGAATTATGGTGCTATGGGGATCGTATTTCTCAAGGCATGATGGCGGAAATTATAGAAGCTGAAAGGCTTGGTATCCCCATTCGGAGAGTAATGGAACAGGAAAAAGGCTTTGTTATTGGAAATGTTAAAGGTAATACACAGGCCGAGGCTTCCACACCGGTAATGGCAATAGGTATGGTCTGATGATGACCATGGGAAGCCTCTTTGATGGGATTGGGGGCTTTCCTCTTGCTGCAGTTCGTAACGGAATAAAGCCTGTGTGGGCAAGTGAAATAGAAACCTTTCCCATCGAAGTAACGAAAATTAGATTCCCTGATATGCCCCATGTGGGGGATATTACAAAACTAAATGGTGCAACATTGCCGCCGGTTGATATCATCTGCGGCGGCTCACCATGTCAGGATTTGTCTGTCGCCGGCCAGCGTGCAGGCCTTGCTGGAGAACGCTCCGGCTTATTCATGGAACAGACACGTATTGCAAAGGAGATGAGAAAAGCCGATGAACAAAGAGGTATACCAACTCACCTTATACGACCTCGATACCTCGTTTGGGAAAATGTCCCCGGAGCTTTCAGCTCAACAGAAGGCGAGGACTTCCGGGCGGTCATCGAGGAGATTATCCGCATTAAGTACAGTTCCTGTGATGTGCCTCAACCTGAATCCGGACGCTGGCAATCTGCTGGGGCTGCCATTCTGGGAGATGAATTCAGCCTGGCTTGGCGTGTCTTGGATGCTCAATTCTGGGGAGTCGCCCAGCGCCGCCGTCGTATCTTCCTTGTCGCAGATTTTGGAGGATGCACCGCACCCCAAATATTATTTGAGCAAGACCGCCTGTTTGGGAATATTGCGCAGAGCCGAGGCTCGGGGCAAGGAACTGCCACAACAATTGAAGGAGGCTCTGATGATTCAGGCGGAGCTTGCCTGATACCGTGGGATGTGCAAAGCCGCCGTATTTTTGAGGAAACAGGCACGTGGCCAGCTCTTTATAGTGGTCAAGGCGGCGGCCATGGATATATTCAAACAGAAGAAAAAGAGACCGTGGGCTCTGATGGTTACAACGGTGATCTGACTGGGGAGGTATCTTCAACCCTCGGTGTTAATTGCGGCATGTCTACCGGCAGGAACGGTATTATTACACAGGCATCAGTAGCCTTTCATGTCAATCAGCGTGATGAGGTAATTGACTTAGATGGTGTATCCGGTGCCCTGCTGGCAACACGGAATATGCAGATGCAGACATTTGTCGCTCAGGAACCACTCCTATGTCTCAATGATCATGGCGGTGAGCGGATGGATATCACCGAGGAAGTAACCCCGACCCTCAGGGCAGGTATGGGCGGACATCCACCGCTTATCACCCAGCCAAGCAGTGCCGGCATGAGCGGAAATAACCAGCCGGTACTATTTGAAAACCATCCCAAGGATGGTAGATATAATGGTCCCCTTGGAGTAGCTCCAACACTTGCAGCCCGTATGGGAACTGGCGGAAATAATGTTCCTTTAGTGGGTAACCCTGTAGCATTCTCCCTTGATTCTAAGGAATCAAATAGCATGAAATCCTCAAATCCCAATTCGGGATGCAGAGAAACAGAAATAGCCCGAACCATTGATACCACCAATCCCGACCCAAGTAAAAACCAAGGCGGTATCGCTATCTTGCAGGAAAGCTTCTGTATAGCAGGAAACATTATAGACAGGCAGGTGCAAAACGGAGGCAACGGCCTTGGATGCCAGCCTGACATTAGTTACACATTAACCGGAGCCGACCGCCATGCAGTATTCAGCCGACAAAGAAGTGATGAATTTTCAGAAAATGAGGTTGTCGCAACTCAAAGTGCAAGGCAGCACAAGGATGCTACAGACCTTGTTTGCCAACCGGAGATCTTTGGTCAATCCCAGTTTGGGAATTATTCCGAGGGTTGTACCACCCTTCGGGCACAAGGCGGTGATAACGGCGGGGGCAGTGAAAATCTTATAGCGACCGCTGGCGGAAAGAACAGAAAACTCATCCGCCGCCTTACTCCACTTGAATGTGAACGGCTTCAAGGCTTTCCTGACGGCTGGACGAATATTCCCGGCGGTTCTGACAGTGCCAGATATAAAGCACTTGGAAATAGTGTGGCGATACCCTGCGTAGACTTTGTGATGCGGGGCATTGCTTATTTTTTACAAAGAATTTATAGAGAACAGGAGGATTGAACCTTGTACATTTACCCTGATAACTTAAAATCTAAGGCCACGCTATGGCTGTGGGAGCTTAGAGATATTGGCATCATTGGTGTAGGATGTCTCATATCTGTGTTTGCTCTTTCCCAACTCGGATGGTTTTTGCCCATCGTAGTAACAGCCGTATATGCCTTTTTATCTATCCGTTTTGAGGATACAAGTATTCTTGATTTTATCAGATATGCCGCTGTGTTTTTTATCGGCAAAAAGCAACTTTATGAATGGAGGGAAAGTGCATGAGCAGAAAAAAGAAAAGTGAAGCCAAAGAAAAGGCATCTACAAGGCAGCTCATGGGCATTGAAAACATCAATAGTCATGCTTTGGTTACCGGCTATGGAGAACTGGTATTTTTTATGATTAAGCCCACTAATATCAGTGTGTTGTCTGAAAGCAGTGTGGGTGCAAGGATATATGCCCTGATGAATGTTCTCAAAGGTATTGCAGAAATTGAGATGCTTTGCCTTAACAGCCGTGAGAATTTTGAAGATAACAAAGCCCATTTGCGCAGCCGTATGGAAGAGGAACAAAATCCGGTCATACGCAAACTGCTCCAGCAGGATGCAGTCTCACTTGACCGCATGCAGGTGCAGATGGCAACAGCCCGTGAATTTCTCATCATCATTCGCCTGCGTGACGAGAAGGAATCAGAAGTTCAACCCTATCTCTCCCGTATAGAAAAGTCCCTGAAGGATCAGGGCTTCACTACAAAAAAAGCAAATGAAACTGACATCAAGCGTCTCTTAGGCGTATATTACGAGCAGAATGTTACAACCGAAAAATATGAGGACTTCGATGGAGAAAGGTGGGTGATTGTCGGTGAGTAAAGCCAGAAAGAAAAAAGTTGTAGTATCGGCCGAGGATACAAAAATTAAAGATTTCCTCGATATGATAGCACCCGGTGTTATTAAATTTAATGTGGATCATTTTATTTGCGGAAATACCTTTCGCTGTGTCTGGGTGCTGCGAGAATATCCAACAGCAACCGATGAGCAGGCAATCCTGCGGCATTTAGGCGAAAAGGACGGTGTAACCCTACGCATCTATACAAGACAGGTTACGGCAGGAGAAGAAAAGAAAATCATTCATAATGCGGCCAATAAAAATCGTATGGATAAAAGTAACACCAGTAATCTTCAGCAGACCGTCACCGCCGAAAGCAATCTACAGGATGTGGTTACCTTGGTATCAGCCATGCACAGAAACCGAGAACCCCTGTTGCACTGTGCTGTTTACATTGAGCTGACAGCCCACAATCTTGATGCACTGAAACTCCTGCAGACCGATGTTTTAACAGAGCTGGTACGATCAAAGCTCAATGTGGATCGCTTGATTCTGCGCCAGCGGGAGGGTTTTCTTGCTGTAGGCCCTGCCGGACATAATGTGTTTGGGAGTCAGTATGAACGGGTTTTGCCTGCCAGCAGCGTGGCGAATCTTTACCCCTTTAACTATTCCGGCAAGACCGACCCCGGCGGTTTCTACCTTGGTAGGGATAAGTTCGGAAGCAATATTATTGTGGATTTTGATAAGCGTGATGACGACAAGACCAATGCCAACATCCTAATCCTTGGTAACAGCGGTCAGGGCAAAAGCTATCTGCTTAAATTGATCCTGTGCAATGTACTGGAATCTGGTAAGACTGTTCTGTGCTTAGACCCAGAGCATGAATATGTGGAGCTTGCAGAAAATCTCGGCGGGTGCTTTATCGACCTCATGTCCGGTCAGTATATAATCAATCCATTAGAACCAAAGGCATGGGATGAAAACGGAAGCTTTGGTGATAGAGATGCTCCCCAGGCCTTTCTGCAGCGCACAAAGCTCAGCCAGCATATATCTTTTCTTAAAGACTTTTTTCGCTGCTACAAGGATTTTGATGACCGCCACATTGACACCATCGAAATTATGTTGGGTAAGCTCTACGGGAATTTTAATATCAGTGACAGCACCAATTTCACAAAATTAAATACTGAGGATTATCCCATCCTCTCCAATCTATATGAACTGATTGAGGGTGAATATAAGGGTTACGACAGCAGCAAACACCAGCTTTATACGGCAGAGTTGCTGCAGGAAATCCTTTTGGGGCTTCACTCTATGTGCATGGGTGCGGAAAGTAAATTTTTTAATGGACACACCAATGTCACCAGTGACCGCTTTATTGTGTTTGGAGTAAAAGGACTTTTGCAGGCAAGCAGAAATGTGAAGAATGCTCTGCTCTTTAATGTTTTATCCTTTATGAGTGATAAGCTCCTGACCGAAGGCAACACTGTCGCCAGCATTGATGAGCTATATCTATTCCTTACGAACCTCACCGCCATTGAGTACATCCGAAACTTTATGAAGCGTGTGCGAAAGAAGGAATCGGCGGTCATTTTAGCATCACAGAATCTTGAGGACTTTAATATTGAAGGGATCAGAGAATTGACAAAGCCATTGTTCTCTATTCCGACTCACGCTTTTCTTTTTAACGCAGGCAACATTGATAAACAGTTTTATATTGATTCTCTCCAGCTTGAGGAATCGGAATATAATCTCATCCGCTTTCCCCAGCGTGGAGTATGTCTATATAAATGCGGTATTGAGCGATACAATCTTGCCGTTCACGCACCGGCCTATAAGGAAAAACTGTTTGGGAAAGCAGGCGGAAGATGATGAAGAAGGGAGAAGAATAATGACAAAGTTAATAGATCATAAGGAAAGTAAATCAGGGCTTCTTGAAGATATGCTGTCTTTTATCCGCTACACTCCAGACCGTGAAGCGGATATTTTAGCTTTTATGGAGAAATATCAAAAGTCAGAAAGTGAAGAAAGACCAGGAATCTTAGATAATCTACGATACTGCATGGACGGAAAAGAATATCCTAATCCCTACGCTGACAGCTATCATTATACACTGGAAGATGTATCTTTGATGGAAAGGATTTTAGACGAATACATTGAGGATCTGATATCTGCGGAAGGTGATTCTGCTGCTATTTCTGAATGTGTTAAAGATGCAGTCTTAAAAATCAATGCTCTCAATGAGGAATGCAGCCGGCATTTAATTGATACTTGGCGAAGGGAGAGACTTTGCAGTTTTATCAATTCGGCCGCTGAAATGGCGGGACTTTTACATGAAAAAGATCATACCCTCCAACACAGAATGTGGTAAGGGCGGTGATTAAATGGAGATACAAGGCCAAGATTTCGGAATTGAAATTGAAATGACTGGTATTACAAGAAGCCGTGCCGCAGAGGTAATTGCCGAATACCTTGGCACGACCAAGGAATATGAAGGCACTTATTACGATGTATATTATGCCCGTGACAGCGAAGGCCGCAAATGGAAAGTTATGAGCGATGCCAGTATTGACTGTCAAAGAAAAGAAGGCCGCAGAAAAGTGAGTGCTGACAGGAGCTACAGCGTAGAACTGGTTAGCCCCATATGTCAGTATAAAGATATTGAAGCCGTACAGGAAATGGTTCGTAAACTGAGAGGTGCAGGAGCCTTTATTAATTCCTCCTGTGGTATTCACATTCACATTAATGCTGCCCCTTTTGAAGCCCCAAAGCTTCGGAATCTTGTCAATATCATGGCTGCTAAAGAGGACATGATTTATAAAGCATTAAAGGTGTCACGAGGTAGAGAAACAAGCTTCTGTCAGAAGATTGATCCAATCTTTTTGGAACAAATTAATCGTAAGAAGCCTGCAACCTTAGAAAAACTCAAAAGTATTTGGTACAACGGAGGCGATGGAAGCCGTGAACATTATCACTCCAGCCGCTATCGATGTTTGAATCTGCATAGCGTGTTTCAAAAAGGAACTGTTGAATTTCGTGCTTTTAACGGCGATTTACATGCCGGGAAGATTAAAGCATATATTCAGTTCTGTCTTGCCATTACAGCGCAGGCTCTCAATCAGCGCTCTGCAAGCCCGATAAAAACTGAATCCAGCAATGAGAAATATACCTTTCGTGTTTGGCTTTTGCGCCTTGGTATGATTGGGGATGAATTTAAAACAGCACGAAAGCATCTGCTGGATCATCTGGAAGGCTGTATTGCCTGGAAAGACCCGGCTCAAGCAGAAAGGCAAAAAGAAAGGCTTAGGGAAAAGCGTGAAGCAGAGCTGGCACAGGCTGCAGAAGCAGAACAAGAGCCAACAGAAGCTATTAATTTGGAAGCGGAGGATGGAGAATCCCCCGCTTTTACTATGTCAATGTGAGGGAGTGCATATGGAAAATAAACTATATATCGCCTACGGCAGTAATCTTAATCTGCCCCAAATGGCGAAAAGGTGTCCTACTGCCAAAGTGTTGGGGGCATCGGAAATAAAGAATTATGCCCTTGTTTTCAGGGGCGGCAGGCATGGTGCAGTGGCTACAATCGAGCCTTGCGAGGGAAGTTCTGTTCCTGTTTTGCTTTGGGAGATTACCCAAAAGGATGAGAAAGCCCTTGATATTTACGAGGGGTATCCCAGTTTTTACGGCAAGGAAACAATGGAGCTGCCGCTGGATGGAGGAACAGTGCCAGCTATGGTCTATATCATGACTCCGGGACATCGTCTGGGCTATCCTTCCGATTTTTATTACAATACCATCCTTGAAGGTTATAAGAGTGCAGGCTTTGACCTTATTGTTTTGGAGCAGGCGCTTGATTATACCGAGCATTTGATGGAAAGCGAGCCAGAGTTAGAACAGCAGGATATGTTCGGATTTGGCGAGCTGAAATGGTGGTGATTTTATGGCTGACCCTGCAACAATAACTATGGTTGCGAAAGCCGCCGCTACGGCTTTATCGGATGAAAGACTTCGCAAAACTATTGGCTGGACAATCGGTTTAATCCTGTCGCCGGTCATTTTAATCATTGTTTTAATCTGCAGCCTGCTATCTGGCACAGCAGATCATAACAATACTGCTGTAGGCCTATGCTTTGACGGCGGTGTTATTTCGGGCAATGTCCCAGAGGATTACCGAGGATACATTGAGGACATGCGAAGCAGTTTTACACTTTTAGACGGTGCTATTGCCGCAGTAAACAGAGAAATAGAAGATGGAGACAGCCTCGACTCAGTAAGGGTTAAGGCTATTTTTTATTCTCTATTTTTCGGCGCTGAAAGTCCTTCAAGGCTTCAGCACAGACAGTTTGTTGACTCATTTGCCACCTATGAGGAACGCACCAGAACTGTCACTACCACAGATTCAGACGGCAATGAAACTACCGAGGAAGAAACTTATATCGTGGCGGTTCCTATCAGGGAACTGCCCATAGTATATGAAAATATTTCCTTGTCTATGGGGATGGCGGTCACTCACGAGAGCCAAATCAATGCAACAGAAATTTATTACCGTGTGCTTTATGGAAGTCCAGCCCCAACTTATGGTCATGAGTTTGATGAATGGTCAAACGGTTTGCCCCTTTCGTCTGCACCCTTTATCGGAGCAGACGGTTTCTGCTCACCCCTTGGTGAGAGTTGGCGCAGTATGGTCACCTCGGAGTTTGGCTATCGTAAAGACCCGTTCACCGGTAAAGGAGCAGGACATGGCGGGATCGACCTTGGTGCATCCAGGGGCACTTCCATTCGAGCGGCACTTCCCGGAACAGTTTATGTGGTCCGTTATTCCACCAGCGGATATGGCTACCATGTGATGGTAGATCATGGCGGTGGATTTGTTACACTCTATGCCCATTGCTCTAAAATTCTTGTCAGCGAAGGGCAAACCGTAGATGCCGGCAGTATTATTGCCGAGGTGGGTTCTACCGGAAGAAGCACGGGAAACCATCTACACTTTGAGGTGCGAGTGGGTGGAGAAAAGCAAAATCCAAGAAGTTATTTACCATAAAGGAAGGAGTCAACTAAATGAAATTACAAGTAAACTTTGAAAGGAAAATCTCAACTTTTAATTTAAGTGAAGCCTTTATAGAGGCTGTGGTAATACTGCCCGAGCAAAAATTTATAGCCTTTTCAAGAGGGCTTCTCAGGGATGAAGATTTTATAAAAGACCATAAGGAATATATGTATATGGATGAAAAAGGTGTTCGTCACTCCCTCCTTATACTGAGCGACCAATCACATGATGGCTTCCTTGTGGAAAGTCAGGGCTACGATTATGCCAGATATGTTGCTTGGCTTCCTCGTATAAAACCTTATTTCCAGCAACAAATTTTAGAGCTTGCAGACTCTCTCATTAAGGAAGGATGCATGCATACAGAGGGCGGAAATTGGATTACAGATTTTGATGAAATCAAAGAACAATACGGAATTACCATAAAAAACGGTAATGGAATCGGAGAACAAGTCCTCAATATTTTAAGCTGTGCAGATGAAATGGCCGAGGTGGAAATGACTGAGGACGGTTTTGATATGACATTTTATTTGGATTTTTGCCCAAATGTCGTTCAGGAAGATACAGAAATGTCTATGCAGCATATTTAAGAAAGTTGGTTTAGCTAAAAGAAAAGCTATGGAAATACAAGAAAAGCAGGAGGACATTTATATGGATAACATGATTAAAGTTTTAAAAATTGAAGTCGGTCAGCCACCGATTATAAAAGAAATCTGCAACAATCTTGACGGCTTGCAAGCTGAGGTTGACGGTCTTATTCAGGTTATCGGCTTGGATAATGATTGTCTGTTGGTCTGTAATGATGAAGGTAAGCTAAACGGCATGAAGCCCAATCGATGGTTTGGTGATGATATTGTTTGCGGCCCGTTTTTTATTTGTGGCGATAGTATGGAAGGCGATTTTGTTTCCTTAACCAACAAGCAGGCAGAAAAATATGCAGAGCAGTTTGCAGATTCCCCTGCCTTTACCGGCGAGGAACAAGAGTTGGAACCACGCATTACATTTATTAGTTTTTAATGATTGGAGGATAATTATAATGAAAAAAGATACCATCTCGCTTAGTATGGAAGCTCAAAAGCTCGGAGCTACCAAACGCTATATGGAGAAAAAAGATGCATCCATTGAGCATGAACTGGGTGAAGCATTGCAAAAACTATACGAAAAATATGTACCGGCTGCAGTGCGAGAATATATCGATGAAACGGCAGATAGCATGCCCGCCCCAAAAGCTAAAAAGCAGAAAGAAAAAACAACCCAGCACTCCCCTAACCCGCCAAATGAAGATATATAACCCTTGAAACGAAACTCAAGAAGTAAGGGAGCATCATTATCCCCCCTGTCGCCCCCTGTGTGCCCCCGTGTGGGCATTTAAGTCCATGGGTAGGGCGGGTAACACCACTTGGCAGTTTGGAGGGCAAATTGAGGAAGCTTTGCGGACAGACAGAGTAGCCTATGGACAGGCAGAACGACATCACTATGAGCGTGAATCCGTGGATTGAAAATAGAGCAGGAGAAAGAGAGGTGCTGTAAACGCACCTCTCGGTCACAGCGGTCGGCAGTGCCGACCGCCTTTACACCGTAAATACAGCCTTTTTCGCACAGGGTAAAATCATAACAAAGGTGCTGTAAATAGCCTTTTATGCTCTCTTAGGTGCTGTAACGCTTATCTAACCCCAGCCGTATCAGCATTTGCAAGGTGCTCCCCAAGGTGCTGTCAGAAAAATATAAGGAGATTTGATGAAATGAATGAGAATAAAACCGAGCTGAAACAGCGGGTAGTAGCATGGCTCTATCCGGATATGATTCAAAACATGGAAGCTATGATTCAGGCAAAGAATATGAAAAATCATACCGAGTTTATTTCACAAGCGGTGGATTTCTATACCGGATATCTAAGCTGTCAAAACAGCACATCTTTTTTATCGCAGAATTTACTCGGAGCCATTCAAGGTACTTTGCAAAACACAGAAAATCGTGTGGCAAATAATCTGTTCCGCTTATCTGTGGAGATTAGTATGATGATGCATCTTTTAGCGGCCACGCTAGAAGTCACCGATAACGAACTGCAAAGTCTCCGAGGCAGATGCGTTGCAGAAGTAAAAAAGACCAGAGGGAAAATCAAACTAGATGATGCAGTTTTATTCCAGCAAGGTGTTGATATCTAATGGCAAGACTGGTTATTAAAAATGGTTATCTAAAAGGCGGAAAAGCCGCATCCCATCTAAATCATCTGGTCAAATATATTGCCACCCGTGATGGTGTAGAAAAAGTTTCTAATGCTAAGGCACTTTGGAATAGCACCAAAAAGCAGCAATTGCTTATTACTCAAATCATTCGAGAAATTCCCGATAGCAAGGAGTCACTGGAATATGAGGACTACCTTGCCGAGCCAAATCGTGAAAATGCTTCTGAATTTATTTCTATCACATTGGAACAGCACATTGAACAAATCGGTGATAAAGAAAAATATCTTGATTACATCGCAAACCGTCCCAGAGTGGAAAAGTTTGATACCCATGGTTTGTTTGCAGTCGGAGAGCATCCGCTTATTCTCTCACAGGCTGCAAAAGAGATTGCAGAGCATACCGGTAATGTGTGGACACCGATTATTTCCCTTCGCCGTGAGGATGCTGAAAAATTTGGATTCGAAAACGCCGATAGCTGGAAGTCGCTGATTTCTTCAAAGGCGATTGACCTTGCGGAAAGCCTTAAAATTCATCCGGACAATCTGAAATGGTATGCGGCATTTCATAATGAGAGCCACCACCCTCATGTCCATATGATTTGTTACAGCACAAATCCAAATGAAGGATACCTTACTAAGCCGGGGATTCGCAAAATGAAATCAGCTCTTTCAACGGAAATTTTCCGACAGGAGCTGATACCTTTATACGGAGAAAAAACTCAAAAGCGGGATAATCTTACTAAAGAAACACGCACTGCACTTCGAAAACTGCTGATACAAATGCAAAGTGATACACTTAGAAACGAAAAAATTGAAGAGCTTATCACCTATCTTGCGGAGTGTCTGAAACATACCACAGGAAAAAAACAATATGGCTATCTCAAAGCAGAACTAAAAAATGTGGTGGATGAAATTGTAGATGAGCTTGCCAAGGATGAAAGAGTGGCTAAAGCCTATACCCTATGGCAAAAAGCAAAGGGGCAGATTGAGAATATCTATACCGAAACACCATCTCAGCAATTGCCGCTTTCAAAATGCAGTGACTTTAAATCTATTCGTAACATGGTTATAAAAGAAGCAATGGAAATTTCAAAAGGGGAATTTATCTTTGATGAATCAGAAACAGCAGATGCTATTATACCCGAACCCCCTGTTGATAGTAGTATGCCGCCCGACTATTTTCTGCCGGAAAATGCAGACGATATTCAAGACGGCTTTGAACCGCATAAGAAAGAGAATAGTCATCATGGTAAAAGCCGAAGCCCTTCATGGTGGAGCGGGGACTATAAGCAAGCAAAGCAATTTTTCTATGGTGATGAGGATGCCGGAATTACGCAGGATTTTGAAAAGGCCTATAGTCTGTTACTTTTGGAAGCAGAGCTGAATAATCCTCTTGCCATGTATGACATTGGCAGAATGAATGCGGATGGTCTTGGATGCAGTGAAGATGCTGATAAATCACATCAGTGGTATGAAAAGGCACTCACAATATTCCATGCTGCAGAATCTGAAAAACCTTGGAAATATACCCAGTATCGCATTGGGAAAATGTATGCAGCGGGCTTTGGTGCAGAACAGGATTATATGAAAGCCGCTCAGTGGCTTACACAATCGGCAAGTGAAAAATATAAATATGCGGAGTATTCTCTTGCTGGTCTTTATTATAGGGGTAACGGTGTAGAACAAGATTACCAAACCGCCTTTGAACTGTACCTGCACTCAGCTAAACAGGGTTTTCCTTATGCCAGCTTTGAAACAGGTAAAATGCTTCGTGATGGCATTGGCTGTGATAAAAATGAAGAGAAAGCGCAAAAACATTTTTCAGATGCATTTCATGGATTTACTTCCTTGGAAAAACAAAGTCATGATGATAAGCTTCAATATCGTCTTGGCTGGATGCTCCTAAATGGTATCGGTACGGAAAAGGATATACTGCAGGCACGAAGTTATTTTGAAAAAGCGGCATTGGTGGGAAACTCCTTTGCCGCCTATCAGCTTGGCAAGCTGTACTTGGGCGGTGAGGGTATCTTAAAAGATATCCCTGAGGCCTTGCGTTGGTTTAGTATTTCTGCCCAGCAGAAAAATCAGTTTGCAGAATATGCTCTCGGTTGCCTTTATCTAAAAGGTGAGGATGTTCCAAAGGATGTAGCAAAGGCAATTTCATATTTAAAAAGCGCAGCTATAAATGGGAACGAATTTGCCGAATACCGCCTTGGAAAGCTTTATCTTACAGGCGAGGATGTCTCAAAGAATGTGGAAACAGCTTTGCAATATTTGACCGCTTCTGCAAATCAAGGTAATCAATATGCCCAGTACACTCTTGGAAAGCTTTATCTGATGGGGAAAGATATTCTGAAAGATAAAGAAGAAGCCGTAAAGTGGTTCACACTCTCGGCAGCGCAGGGTAACATCTATGCTCAGTTTTTTCTTGACCATATAGATGAGTTTAAAGAACCGTCTGTGATGCTGGCAGCTACAAGGTTACTACACCATATGAGCCGCATTATCGGTGACACCCCACCGGCAAGAATACCGCCGAACCAGCGTGCCGATCGGAAACTCTTGCAGAAGATAAGGGCTAAGAAGCAGGCGCAGGGTCAAAAGCAAGATGATCATGAACAGTCTATGCACACCATATAAAGATTGGGGGATCTACATGAAGAAACGGAAAGAAAAAAGTATTAAGTCGCACCTCAAAAAATTACTCATGCCAAAGCAGCACCGGAGCGTTAATCGCCCGGTGTTTTTTCATCGCATCGGCAATCGTCATAGATAGGAGGCACCTATGGGAAACTATATTCATTTTACGGAGGAACAAAAATATCGTGCCAATAATGTTGATCTTATAGATTTTTTATACCGCCAAGGTGAAAAGCTTATTGCCAGCGGCAGAGAAAAGCGGCTTGAATCAGACCGCAGCATCACTGTCCGTGGTAACGAATGGTATGATCATTCAAAAGAGCGTGGCGGCTATGCCATAGATTTCGTTAAGGACTTTTATAACTTGTCTTTCCCTGATGCAGTAATTTTATTGTTAGGCGGTGAACAGGGTATTGAATATACCCCTGCGAAGAAAAAAAGACAGGAAGAGCCAAAACCCTTCAAACTGCCTGATGCACATTCAGATATGCGCAGGGTTTACGCTTACCTTGTAAAAACGAGAAAGATAGACCGTGATGTAGTCAGTTTCTTTGCCAAAGAAAAATTGCTTTATGAATCCTGCGAAAAATCAAAAGATGGTAACAAAAAATATCATAATGCGGTGTTCGTTGGATTGGATGAAAAAGGAGTGCCTCGTCATGCACACAAGCGAGGACTTTATACCAAGGGCATCAGCTTCAAAGGAAATGTGGATGGATGCAATCCGGCATATAGTTTTCATTATATCGGCAGCAGTGATCGTCTTTATGTTTTTGAGGCGCCTATTGATTTACTATCTTACATCACACTGCAGCCACAGGATTGGCAAGCTCACAGCTATGTTGCCCTTTGCGGAGTAGGCAGCCAATCAATGATGAAAATGCTTGAGCTAAATCTGCACCTTAAAGAGGTAACCCTCTGTCTTGATAATGACGAGGCAGGTCATAAGGCATCGGAACGGCTGAAAAATCAGCTTAAGGAAAGTGAATATAGGTGCTCCCTGCTTATGTCCCAAGGTAAGGACTGGAATGATGATTTAATAAGCAGCCAGCAGGTACAGGGAGGCTTTGAAATGAGAATGGCATAAGAAGAAAGGAGTTATCCATGATATCTCAAGTTTATATTCTCATAGCAGCGACCGCCGTGATGTTTTCAGTCATCGGCGGTCTTTCGCTTTTAGCTCATTACTATACCCTCAATGGAATCAAATCCCGTACAGTGGGTGATGGGCAACATGGTACAGCAAGATTTGCTACCAAGAATGAAATCAAAAGCACCTACAAACACATTCCATTTAAGCCAAAGGAGTGGAGAAGGGGTATGGCACTACCTCAAGTTAATCAGCAGGGGTTAATCCTTGGAAGCACAGGCAAGAAAAATGAACTTACTGCACTGGTAGACACAGATGATGTCCATTGCCTGATGATTGGTGCATCCGGTGTGGGTAAGACTGCTTTTTTTCTTTATCCTAACCTTGAATATGCCTGTGCCAGCGGCATGAGCTTTCTCACCACCGATACCAAAGGAGATCTCTATCGAAATTACGGAGCTATTGCCCGTGACTACTATGGCTACCATGTGGCAGTCATTGATTTACGTAATCCAACCCGCTCGGATGGTAACAATATGCTTCACCTTGTTAATAAATATATGGATTCACATAGAGCTGATGAAAGGAATCTTGTTGCGAAAGCTAAGTCAGAAAAATATGCAAAGATTATTGCCAAAACCATAATCAATGCGGGTGGCGAAAATTACGGACAAAATCAGTTTTTCTATGATGCCGCCGAAGGACTTCTTACTGCTGTGATTTTGTTAATCGCAGAATATCTTCCTCCGACAAAAAATGGGGATGGCTCAATCACTGATTGTCGTCACATTATAAGCGTATTCAAATTGGTGCAGGATTTACTTGCTCCAAGCAAAGTGAAAGGTAAAAGCCAGTTCCAGCTTTTAATGGATAAGCTCCCCGGAGACCATAAAGCACGATGGTTTGCAGGGGCGGCACTCAACTCAGCAGAGCAAGCCATGATGTCTGTTCTCTCTACGGTACTCTCAAGGCTAAATTCTTTTCTTGATTCCGAGATGGAGCAGATTTTGTGTTTTGATACAGCCGTGGATGCAGAAAAGTTTGTAAATGAAAAATCAGCATTATTTATTGTTCTCCCGGAAGAAGATTTAACGAAATATTTTATGGTCAGCCTGATGATTCAACAGCTCTATCGTGAAATTTTAGCAGTAGCCGATGAAAATGAAGGTAAGCTGAAAAACAGAGTAGTATTTTACTGTGATGAGCTTGGTACACTTCCTGCAATTGATTCGCTGGAACTGATTTTTTCTGCCAGCCGTTCCCGCCGCCTGACCATGGTACCTATCATTCAAAGTTTTGGCCAGCTTGAAAAAAACTATGGGAAAGAAGGCTCCGAAATTATCGTTGATAACTGCCAGGATACTATCTTCGGTGGCTTTGCACCCAACAGCCAGACTGCCGAGGTACTGTCCAAGGCGATGGGCAGCCGTACCGTCATGAGTGGTAGCATCAGCCGCGGCAAAAATGACCCCAGCCAATCTTTACAGATGATGGAGCGTCCTCTCATGACAGCAGATGAACTGAAGTCTATTCCAAAAGGAAACTTCGTAGTCATGAAAACCGGCACTCATCCCATGAAAGCCAAGCTGAGTTTATTCTTAGATTGGGGCATTACCTTTGATAGTGTTTATACAGTAGCAGAACGTGCCCATCGAAAGGTCAACTATGCAGATAAACAAATACTAGAGGAAAATATAATGCGCCGTCATTCAGCATTTGTCGCTGTTGATACTGAAACTGGTGAATTATTGGAGGAAGAGGGCGGCACTGGTACTTTGCATACCCCTGTTACCGAACCACAAACAGATACATCAAAGCGCCGCACCCATGTACGGACATCTTAAAAGAAAGGGGATTGAACATGGGATATTTTGATCATTTGTATAAGGCCTCGCCTGATGAGTTACCCTCAAGGGCAAGGGTTGTTTATATGTATTTAAAAGACCGTGCAGGTAAGGGGCAGGACTGCTGGCCGGCAGTAAAAACTATTGCCTCTGACTTGGATTTATCACGCAGTACTATTAAGAGGGCGCTCCATGATCTTACCAAAGCCGGATTGGTAGAAAAGGAGACTCGCTATCGGGAAAATGGAAGCCACACCAGCAATAGATTAATTTTGAAATAAGATTAGATTAGTAAGAAAAAAGCACATAGTTTCCGCCAAGGGGGAACTATGTGCTTTAGCTGAACCCAGCCTCGGTTCATGGTGAACTACCCAGAACCTCTCACTCTAAAAGATATTATTACAGAGAAAGAACATAGTATCTTAGATTACTTATCTGTAATATTATTTAGAGAAGTACATTACTCAAAAATATATGCTTATTTTATTCTCTATAAGCCCAAAGCACTTTATCAATTTTTCTTGGTGTCCATTTATCTGTTTGAAATAATTGATTTAATTCTTCTGCTTTTGCACTGCTCTAGCAGGATACCGGCATCCAACCAATCCTTTTGATTATTAGAGATCCAGAGCTTAGAAATATTTGTAGATGGCATTTCATCAGGCTTCATCTTTGTCCACCACGCTTTTTTGCATCCTTTCTTATTTCATCAAAGTGCTTATCTGATATAGTTGTCTTTTCTCGAAATTCAGAGACGACATCACTCATAACAGAGTAGTTAAGGGCTGTTCCTTCGCTATCTGCAATGTAGTCCATTGCCCGGTCTTCGCCTATACCAAACTGTCTGGCGGTATGAACTGCGTCTATGTTTGCTCCAAGAAAAATAAATTCCCAGTTATATTTTGATTTTTGTCTTTCAATCTGTGATTTGACTTTTTCAGCGGAATATTCACGGCTGGAATTTTCTTCGCCGTCTGTGATAATAACGAACATTACCTTTTCTGCACGATATTCTTCAGCTGTATGTTTTTGGGCATTGCCAATCTTATTAATTGTACTGCCTATTGCATCAAGTAGTGCCGTTGAACCGCCAACTTGGTATTCTTTTTCGGTGATGGGGCTAACCGCTCTAATATCGATGCGATCATGAAGCAGCTCGTAATTGTTATCAAAAAGCACGGTAGTAATAAGGCAATCACCTTGTATATTCTTTTGCTTTGCAAGCATTGAATTATATCCGCCGATTGTATCCTTTTCAAGTCCGCTCATGGAGCCGCTTTTGTCCAGTATAAATACCAGTTCTGTTAATCCTTTTTTCATTGAATTGTCCTCCTTAAGTTTTATTGTGACTTAAGGATAACCTATAAAGCAGAACCATAGGTCGTTTGAAAAGCGACAACTATCTTTGTGAGGCAAAACCCTCATATCTGGGTTCGTATTTATAGTGCATAATTCCTTCGATTAAATCCAGAGCGAAAACCCCTAAATCCGCATCAATAATAATGTCAATCCTGCGGCAGTTAGTTTTAATCCAATCCTTCACATTGGAAGGAGTTATATTAAAACTAATCATCTCATCATCTGCAAGCAAAGATTTTGCAAGCGTTGATGGTGCACTAAGGCTATAATGATGGCTGCAGAATCTCGCATTGCTGCGATGGTTAGCCTTTCCAATCTTTAGAAACTCGCTATTAAACAAAAACATATATACTGCCATTTTTCCGAAAGGCAACCGTGTAGGTTGTGTATGAGGCAAACCCCTATCAAGTATTTCATATTTTTCTCTGGGAATCGGCTTGCCAATTGCTAAGGAAACTCCCTGAATTAAAGAATCTATTTCTTTTACATAATTCATTTGCTTATCCCCCTAACAAGGGCTGGTCATATTTGAACAATACCTCGTTAATTTCAAAAATATCATATTTGCCGTTGATGATAAAATATTCTATAATCACATCAAATTTTTGACTGCGAGATAAGGTATAACCGGCCCGTTCCAGGAGATCGTCTGTTTCATCAAGGTTAAGCTCTAAGGCAACGGCCAGGGCAATAGCTGTTCGTTTGCTGGGCATGTAGCCTTTACCGGTTCTTATTTTTGAAAACAGCTTCCTATCAAGGTTGGCACGCTTATAAACCTCCACATCAGTTTTGTCCTTGGCATCAATTAAGCGTAGGAGAGTTGTCGAAAAGGGCTCATCGAGATTATCTATTAAGTCATCAATGCCTGCTGGGGCCTTAAGTACCTCTTCTGAAATTTGCGGCATTGGTGAGTCATATTCTATATGGTCAACATCAGCTAAGGCTCTTCGCTCAATATCAAGCAGCTCTCGCCGGGATAGTTTATGCTTTTCAATATAGTTGTCATCAATATAGCTTGCAACTTCTCCCAGCAGCTTCTCGCTGACCATAAATGCATCTTTATCGAATACGGCCAGATAGATATCCATGTCATGATTGCCAAGAAAATCCTTGATTGCAGTAGTCGCTACCTTGAGCGCTTCATCCTTCGGATATCCATAAATGCCGCTTGAAATAAGGGGAAAAGCGATGCTTTTGCACTTATAGTCTTCGGCAAGATTAAGAGAGTTTAGATAAGCTAATCGAAGTAATTCCTCGCTTTCCTTGGGGCTTGAAGGATCATAGACCGGTCCTGCAGCATGAATAATGTAACTTGCCGATAAAGCAAAGCCCGGTGTAATTACCGCATCACTTACTTTTATAGGTGAAAGCCCATTGCAGGCTTCCTGTAGTTCGTTTTTCCCAGCCGCTTGAAATATTGCACCGCAAACACCGCCGCCCATTTTAAGTTCTGTATTTGCAGCATTAACAATTGCATCGGTTTTCATTTTTGTGATGTCCTGTCGGACGATTGTAAAAGGCATTGGTATTCACCTCACAGTTATTGCAATTCTTTTTTTAGCTTTTCAATAATCAGGGCTTCTCGAGCGTCAAAAAATTCCGGGAAGTTTGTAAATGAAAGATCAATGTCAGAAGGAATTAAATGTCTTTGACAGTACTCCCGTTTGGCTTCTGCCGTGGGTAAATTTGTTTCAAACCACTGTTTGTAATCCTTATCCTTCTTGGAAGTATTATCAAGTCCTTCAAGAAGTTGAAGATTACCAAGATAGTTAAAATTGCTAATAAAATCGGTTATATCTCCAATTCCCCTACGGCGTAATTTCCTTTCCGTAAATTCTGCTTTGGGGAATATATGATCAACATGAAATAAATTGTTCATGTCCGCCCAAGGGTAGAGGATGGACATTATAACCAAAGTATCCCCTTGTCCAAATTTTTGGAACAGCAGGTTTTCAATATCCGCATCCGTAAACTCATGAGTCCTGTTTGTACCCTTAAACCTGTCAACAATTTTCTCAAAAGGAAAGTCAGCCTTGTCATTTTTTTGAATAGTCTCTCGAACAGGGCGAAGGACACCATCAGGCTGAGAGCTAAAGACACGCTTCAGCATGGCACTGACAAACCATTTCTTAATTTTCCGTACATTCTCCGCATTTTTAGGCGATGCAGCAAAATTTGTGGGTAGTCCAATATGTTTTATGTAATAGGCTATGGGGATGAGCAAGTTATTAGATGTTATATTGTCCCTATTAAAACCGAGGCGGGCAACTAAAGTGACTGCCTCCCTTAGGGCTGTTATGATGTTTTCCCACTCATGCTGAATTTTCATCATATTGGTATGATTAAAATTATCAATCTTAAAAGCGATATCCGGAAAATCGCAGAGTACTAAGCAGGCTTTAAGGATAAAATCTTTATTGACATTAAATCCTCGTCCGATGCGATTCAAGTCATCAACCGCCTGATGGATTTCTTCCCGGGCATCCAGCTGGTCCCATTGTGCTGACGCAATAGACAGCAGTAAATCAGAATAACTAAGCTGTGTTCCTCCGCTATTTACCCGTATGAAAATATTGAGTACCTTATCAAGCTCGTTGCTTTTTTCAAGATAATAGCTAATCGTACCGTCACTATGAACGGCTTTCCATAATTTACTCAGTGTATCTGTTGCAAAGGTACCCTTTTCTGTGTCATATTCTTTACCTGAATCCTGTGCTGATTTTAGCAAATATGGAACAACCTTTTGCTGCAAGTAAATAACCACATCGGTTAATTCGTTGAATTTAAGTATATCGCCCACAGCAAACCAATAGTGATCTTCATCATTGGAGCATTCATCATTAGTTAAAAATGAAAAATCATAAAACCAGTCATCATCTTCAGACTTGCTAAGTAAATTCAAATACAGCTTTCTAACTGGGTAGGCCTTGGGATTATCATAACGGAAATATGGTTTCTTATAAGCGTATGTTCCCATCAGCCCAACATAGAGAGATGTTAGCCGCTGTTGCCCATCTAAAATAGCTGTGATAGATTCACTACCGGTAATACTTGCTTTGGTGTTGTGACGGCAATCCCTTTCATGATAATTCCTGAGAAATTCATAAAAAACAAATTCATTGCCATTTTGTTTGCCGACTTCCCAAAACAGGAATGAGCCTATGGGATAGCCAAGCATAAGGCTATCAAATAATTGGGTAATCTGGTCTACATCCCATACAAATTCTCTTTGGATAGAAGGTAGCAAATACTTTTTACTATGAATGCTGGCAATAGCTTCTTTTATTGTAAGTGCAGTTTGAAATGCCATTATTTCTCCTCCTGTTAATAATATCTGAAATATTATTCTTCCGTTATTGCTTCCTCATCAAAAATCCGATCAAGTTCAGCATTGGATGTTACACTACGAACTCTATTTCGAATGCTAAGCTTACTCATATCTAAACGATAGAAATGATCTCGTTTGTCCGCACCTTTTGCTTTGCGAATAAGCTGTATCCGGCCAAAATATTCACCATGTTTTTCGGCAAACTTTGCAAGACCAACGGCCTTTGGATAGTTATCCTTACGACTGGGATCATGGGGCTCCAGAATATCAAAAACATATCCATTTGCATTAGTACGAACAACAATAAGGTCTGGGAACATGGGGGTTGTTACACCACCTACTTCGTATGGAATTTCAAGGGACCATTTTTTACGATCAAGATTGCGAAGCCACGCTACTGCACCTTTGGCTTCCTGCATCTCTTCCTCAATAACACCCTTTTCCCAATCTCCTAAGCTAACTTTGAAGTCTCCGCCCTCGGAAGGGATAAAAAGATGATTTTCTAAGGCAATAGCATCTTCTCCTATAGAAAAATCTATAGACTGGGGCAGCTGCCAATCAAGTGCGATTGGAATAGTGGAGGACTGTGCAAGTTTTCTATATGTATCCTTGCGATCTTCCTTTAAGTGGCGGAAGGATGATTGATGGGTATCATATAACTCATTGAATAACCTACCGGCAAATGCTTCAAGCCTATCCATTGCTTCACTGTCACTGGCCAGAACAATCATTTCAGTCTTTACATCTTTGGCTTCACGAGTAGCATGACGAATCCAATACTCTTTGTGTAAGCCTTCGCCGAAGATTTTTCCCGCCCGCTCAAATAGATTATTCATATCAAAATCCGAAAGCGAGATAACTTCATTTGATTCCATAATTTTGTTTGCAACATCACTGCCATAATCGATGGTAAGGGAATAGAGGCCAAAGCCTGTAGTTGCTTTGGATATGGTCTCGAATTTGCCCGATTCTCTTAAAGCAGTGATTTCTTTTTCAAATTCATCAAGCAATTTTTTTAACATAGTCTTGCGAGCCCCTGGTGCAATCATATCTTGGGTAAGGGCACGAGCAAGGGCAATCAGCCTGCGTAGAGCTGGTTGCTTTCTTGCCGAATCTATGCGATATGTTATTAAATTCATATCGCTAAACACATCTGCAAAAGCAGGATTTCTTTTTAATGTGATTAATTCCCTGTGTGAGCCTGTTTCAGCAGGGATAGATGCTTCACCATCACGCAGGGCTTGCTCCACCATCTTGACAGTTTCCTCATCGAAGAATGGCAGGTAAAGGCTGACATTATTTAATTCAGCATCGGATTCAACACGGCGGGCAAGAGGGGTACGGATCATCCGCCCCAGCAGCTGAGCAATGTGAGTATAATCACTGGCGTTCCTAAATGACATCATTGTCTCGGCACGAGGGCAGTCCCATCCGGTGGAAAGGTTCATCTTAAAGAACACAACCATCGCCTTTTCATCATGTTCAATTCGGGATGCATCCACTTTGTATATATCTACATCACCTACTTTGATGGTTTCATATTTATCAAATGTATGAATTGCCTCACCGGCACGGAGCTTGCGTCCAAGAGTATCTTCAATTACAGTGATACAATTTTCCAAATCTGTGTGAGTGATCAACCGTTCATTGCCATCTTCAACCTGAACTACAAGAATAGGGCGAACAGGATTTTTAATTTCCTCATGGTCAGAGTAAGCCGCCCAGCGTTCGCATTTATCTTTCCAGTTAGCAACAGCTTCTTTAAACATTGTCATATCAGCATTTATTGCAATTTCAGGGAAATGTATTATAATTCTATCTTTCAATAAGCCGGATTCCCGGACATCCTCCGGGGGAACAGCAACTTTTTGGATAGTAGAAGTAGTATCGGCTACAAGTCGTTGAAAACGCTGTGGTGTTGCAGTTACACCTATAACAAGTGGCATGATAGGCATTCCATCTTCTTTGCTGCCTTTAATAAATTTTTGCATAATGGATTGCGCTCTGTTTTCCGCTTGCGGTGTAGCTGTACCTCGGTGTGCCTCGTCTATAACAATATAAAATGATTTTGGTTGGCGCTTTGCAGTATTGGCAAGTGTCTCCCAAATTGTATATTGGCGCAGGTCCGACTTCTGGGTGAGAAGCTTGTCTGTACCAAGTTTTTGTGTATTTAAAAAATAGATTCCACCCGGTGCAAAATATTCGGAGTCATAGTTGGAATCAATTATGTGGATGTCTCTTGCGCGGAATTTATCTGATTTGCTTTCGATTTTTAAGCGTGTTTGTTCATTCAGCTCAGGCATATCTGAAAGCCAGACAAAAATAGAATCAGGCTCAGCTATACCATAGGCATGACCGAAAATAATGTCCTCAAACAGAGCGGTCATAATAATTGTCTTTCCTGCACCCGTGGGAGCGGTAAAGGAAATAACCTGCGGGTCTTTTTCGCTCCAAAGGGTATGTGCTTTTTGTATCTTTTCATGTAAGTCAGCAAGTGCTACTTCTTGAAAAGGAAATAAGGTTGCTCTCATAGACTATTCCTCCTGCTCCCAATTACGAAATTATCAATATAGTCACGATATAACTGGTATGTATGCGTAGCCTCGATACCATCAGACATCTCCCTAAATGCCTCCTCAGAATTCGTGACAAAATACACTGTTTCAATTTTACCGGCATCAAGCAAGTCTTCAGAGAACTTGCCATAACAATCTTCATCAAGCAGAATTGCAAAAGAATTCTGCGGAAGAATCAGCATATCCGGTAATTCTATGCCATCTAATTCTGGTCGCTCGCCGACAGCACCTGCTTTTAGCCACAGAAGGGGCAGTATTTCATGAAATTGCTGGCCAAGGGAAACACTGTTCTTATCCAAAAATCCAAGCTTAAAGTATTCTACATTGGCGGCGAAGCCTTCACTCATTGGCCGCTTGAATGGTTCAGTTACTGTGATTGTACCGAGTAACTCAACCACTTTTGTTTTTATTTCATTAAAAATCCGGTTCTCTTTTGCAACAATATAGAAATCAGTAATATGCTCTTGGTCTTCAAGAGCTTCAAGCCATTCGTCAGCTGCTTCTGAATCAAAAAGAATTGAAGCGGTGTATTTCTCCGATACTACAAAACGGCTGTCGGCTTTAACGAGGGATTGTGGCAGCTTATTCTTGCCCATAAGAGCAACAATTTGTTTTTTTGCAGCAAGCACAAGTCTTGTAGGGTCTTCTACAAAGCCCAATTGATAAAATGAGCGGTTGACTTCTTTATCGGTGGTCAGGTTGGTAAAGTATTCTCCTGTTAAAATTGTGCCATCAGCTCGTTTGCCAAGGATACTATATTCTGTACGAGGCCAAGTTACCGAGCGGCATATGCCACGGCTTTCCCATTCAGGATCACCTGGCTGATAACCAGCAGCTTTCAATTCCTGTGCCTCAGCTTCTGATACCTCATTGTTGGTGACAAGGATACAGCGTCGTTTGCCGTCATCCTCCGCATTAAGCAAATTAACTGCATGGAGTGTAGTACCGCTGCCTGCGAAGAAGTCAACGATAAGAGCGTTGGGGTTATCCTTAATAATTATGCCCACTGCATCGTGCACTGCATATAGAGATTTAGGAAAGGAAAAGGTATTTGGTTTATTAAGTATATTCGTAATCATGTCAGTTCCATATGTTCCAGCGTTATGGGAATTTCGATACCAAACAGTTCTAACTAGTTGATTTATTTCCCCAGAATATTCAACATTAACAGCTCCCGTAACATTATCACGTCCAGTTATAATTATCTCTCCGCGTTCTATCTGTTCTCGCTGCTTCTTAAACAAATATTTAATAGGCCAGGTTTTTCTTTTAGCATCAAATTTCCCAACGGAAACATAGCCAATTTCTATCATCTGATTCAAGGTATCATTACTCATTGACCACCTACCTTCAGATAAATCAGTACGGACAGGCCATGCTGCCCTATAGCCATCTATGGTAGCATCATAGTCGGGGTGACTTCCTAAAGGTAAAACATCTCCTGCCTTGACAACACGATTATTTTTTTCATCTATTAATATTGGGTAATATAAATTAGGAGAGTCTTGCCTATATGAGTCACTACCCCTTCTAAGTAAAGATGCCCATGTAACTTTTTTTGAAAAAGTTTCACTTTCGCCAAGCATTCTATCATACCAACTTGATAGATTTGCCTGTGGCATAAAAACATAAATAATATACTCCTCAACTCTTGCAAAATAATCCTGTGACACACCCTTATAATTGATTACATCCGTTACCATCTGAATATATGCCTCTGGGAAAACTTCCTCTAGCAATGTTCTCAGATGATGAACTTCGTGCTCATCAATTGTGACAATAAGTACACCTGTTTCTGGATTAAGTATCCTATGAGCAAGTTTTAGTCGTTTCTTCATCATAGAAAGCCACTTACTGTGTCTATAAGCATCATTTGAATCTACATAATCATTATTATATTTCCAATCTCTTGCCCCTGTATTATAGGGCGGGTCAATATATATACAATCCACTTTTCCCTCATAAAGGTATTCTAAAAGCTGAAGGGCGTGGTAGTTGTCAGCTTCAATAATCGTATGCCAAAGGTTGTCATCTGCCGCATTAAGTACTTTATCGATAGGCTCAAGGGAGGGGAAAATAGGTTCCCCAAACTGTGCCACAGATACGATTTCGCTAAGTGGGATGGCTTCAATCTCAAGGGTGATTTTATCCATGCAGGTAGCAGTTTCGCCATCTATTTCCTTTACCATGTATATATTATTCATTTTGCCTGTTTTCCGGGCAACAAATGAACCTCGTTTAATGGGTACGCTATAAAGTGGAGTGCATTCAGGAACATGCTCCTCGAAAACTAAGCCGAATTTTTTATTCTTACTTAACCGATTTACTTCATGTGCAAGCCGCTCACGGAGTACCGGATCGGTGATTTGCTGTAGTAAGTTTTTAATAACCGCCATGTAATTTCATCTCCTTAATTGCTGTCAGTTTACTATTCTGTTTCTTGCTCATCATTTGATCCAAAAGTGGATATAGGTTTATGTTTAGTTTCTGCAGTTTTGCGGCTCCAAGATTTGCCGAACAGTTCATTTCCTATAGAAAGGCGGAGGACAGTTGCCTCATCAAGCATCCTGTAGGTATCATCTGTATATGTATCTGCCTTATCAAATGCAATAAATACCTGTTTGCCCATATCCCCGCATTCTTGATAAAGGCTTAGTATTTGTTCAAAGTCGGCATCTTCTATGCGCTTAACAATGCTTGAATCATGAATTAATGCAGGAAGGGGGGTCAAAGAAAGCATGCTTAAATCATAGACAACAAGCCCTTTATATGCCGTTCCTTCGCTCTTGTCGTTAGGAGTTTCAAACTCAAAGGATTTATCTGGTTTTAATGTCAATACAGGAGTAGCCCTATCACCGCCGGTAATGATATCATTAATTCTTTTCATTTCAGCGTTTACCTCAGATTCTGCACTTTCAAGTGCTTCCTCCTGTTTTCTACGTAGGTTGGCAAGTATATCCTCAATTTCCTTGCGTTTCTTCGATTGTTCCATTTCATTTTGCATAGCTTCATTTTCATCTTCGAGCCTCTCAATCTCACGGGATACACGTGCATATTGTGTGAGAATAGACTGGGAAAGTGTTTTTGCTACTCCAGTGTCCTCAATCTGTTTTTCATAAGAGGTGATGTCGGCATCTATGTATTCAATTTGCGGTACCAGCTGCGATACCTCTTCCTCAATATCTGCACGGAGGAAGCTATTAATTTTAGCGTGGAAGGTTTCCACATCGTTAAAGGCATCAATATTGGCTTCCGGGAAAAAGCGCAAAAGGGTCGAAAAGTCTTTCCTCAGAACACCATCATTTTCAGGCATATTATTTTGTACAGCGTTAAGCTGTGATGTAAGGAGACTTTTTCTTCTGATAAGCCTGCCCAGCTCTTTTTTTATATTAGCGAGCTTTTCAGCTTGCTTGGAATCAATCCCAAGAGCCTGTAAATTAGCTTCTTCATTTTGTTGGCATAGTTTATCTCTGCGCTTTTCTAAGGCTGTAATTTTTTCCTTATTCTCGCCAATTTTAGCTGTGATGTCTGAAACTGACCGCTCAATTTGTTTGCTTGGTTTAATACCATAGCTTTCTTCGGCAGTTTTAAGCTTCTGTATATCCTGAAATTTGTCCAATAATTTCAGTAGATACTCTACAGCCGTAGCCATAGTTTCACGTTCACCTTGTAAAGGCTTGTGTTCATTGTGGTTGCCGTGTCCGTAAATGCGGAAAAAGCGATCGACAATCTCGCTAAAGCTAATACCTTGAAGATGTATCTTATATTCATCAAAAAGAAAGCCCCGATATTTTTGCAAAGGCATTTCTTCAATAACCCGGAACTTACTATCACACCGATTCACAACAGAAGGACGGCTTGTACTTCTGGAAAAGAAGTAGGATATACCGTCAAATTCAAAGATAAAGTCAATTGTGTGATGGTCAATATGATTTATAACATCCTTAGCAGCCTTGGTATAACCATCCCCACCAAAAACAAAGTCTAGTATAAGTAGGAAGGTAGTTTTTCCGATAGCATTACTGCCATCAGAGCTGCCAAGAACAACATTAAGCCCAGTGCGGAACGCTTCCGGCTGAGTTTTAAATTTATCGCATATTATTTGTTTTAACATAGCGCAGAACCTCCATACCTTCAGGAATTTCAATCTGTCCAAGTTTATATAAACAATCAAGAGCATCAAGAAAAACACTTATTTCCGACACTTTTGTCCGTGTTGCTTCAAGTAACTCATGGGGAGTCATATCCCGTTCCTCCAGTTTCTCAAGGATAGGTGCGAACAAGGATATTACGCTATCTGAGTAAGAATTAACTTTGCTTGGCATTCTCATTGAATAAATCACACCTCTTTACTAAGTATCCTATTATTATCTCACAAGCATCTTTATGCTTTTGTCCAACCTGCAAAAACAGATTGTCTATTAATAAATTCATTATGTATTCCTGGGGATCTGCAATATCCCCATTACTTTTAACCCCGCCATCAAGCATCAATGAGGCAGATTTCATTAATCCACCAAACATATTAGTATCAAATCCAATTTCCTGCTCAAGACGGCCGCATATTCCATTTACTGTTTTATAAAGACGAGCCATACTTGCGTTAATCTTATCTTTAAGGAATGGCTCATGGATTTTGCGTTCAATTTCTACTAAGTCTTTCATATCAGTGCCTTCTAAACCCTTGGTGTTTTTTATTTTATGTACTTCTCGTAAAACAGACTCAATTTGATTTTGAAATTTAATCCCCGATATCTTATCAAGAAAGGCCTGAGTTGCAGCACATCTTTTTTTACTCTCCAATAAATCTGTTATTTCATCCGCTGACATTTCTGAGACGATAGGGGCACAATCATCCGAACATAATGCAACAGCATTCTCATATTGGTCTCTTTCATTAGAAGGCTGTTTTAAATATACAATTTCATAATTTCCAACAGGTATTTTCCCACGTTTTGGAATGCCAAGTTTTTTGCCACATTTTAAGCAGTTACCGTTTGCTTCTGATAGCAAAGTAACCAGTAGGGAATCCTCCTGTACAGTTGCAGGTTTTAGCAACTTAATTTTATCTATAACATATCCTGCTACATCCTCAGCAAATTCTGTATCGGCCTTACCATTTTTAATATTAGGTAGGGAAAAGCTCGCTGCTTTATCAGCAATTAAATTAATCCCATCAATGCGGGAATTAAATGAAACAATATAGTCGTAATCAATTGACTCTATTGTTTTCTTGCCATATCTGTTTGTTGTTTTTGTAGCGGTATATAGAAAAATACCTGCTAAGAAGGAATGAAATAAGAATTCAGTTTGGGCTGCCAATTCCCTTTTGATAATCCCATTGACTAATTCAATTTTTGTATCATCCTCAATGCCATGCATTTTATTTTTAATCATTTCAGGCTTATCATTGGCGATAATATCTTTGAAAGCAAGAATTATTTGCTTTGATAAATTTTCATTTAAAAGTCCGAGGACATGGTCTTTAAAATATAAAGCTACTTCTTGAGGATCAGCGGTACGAGCTGGATCAGTAACATCTTTAGGCAGGTTTTGCTCGCAACGCAATAGTTTGGAGGTAACATCCTCCCGAACCCTGTCGGGGTTTTCCTGTCCGGCAAAGGTGAATTCATAATTTGGGGCAACAGAATGAAGCAGTGCCTCACACAGCTGCTTATTATCAACATTAACTGCCTTGCACGAAACAAGCACAGCCAGGTATGAACCAAAACATAACCTCATGCCGACCCCTCCCTTTCAAGTGAAACGTTGTCTATTTATTGTCCTCGTCGACATAGTCGACAATATCTCCAATATTGCATTTGAGTGCCTTACATATACGCGCCAAAATATCCATGCTGACCGGAAGATCCTTGCCTAACTTCGCCATTGTAGTGCTGGTTATGCCGGTTTCAGCCATCAAATCTTTTTTTATCATCTTTCTATCTATTAATAACTTCCATAGCTTATTGTAGCTAAACGCCATAGTATCGCCTCCAAATGAATGTTGCTCCAAAACAATCTGTCTGGAATATTTTATCATATGACATTGCTAATATCAAGGTAAACTTTATTAACGCTGATATTGGCTTTACAAATTACAATATTGCAATAAAAAACTGAATATTCATTAAAAATTAGCTACTCTCACTCTATGATATAGCTATTCCCGCTCCTCCAAGCTTGTCCCATAAATTAGTAAGCTGTTATTGTGCAAGGCAATAGCAGCTTTTTTATATGCCAAGGTAGCACGAATTTAATCGAAGGGAGGGATATTTGTATGAATGAGATTAGGAACCTTAGCAAAAAGCGTGTTGGAGATGTAAGCGAAGATGAGCGAATGTTCGTGATACAAATTAAAGATTGCATTACTCGAATTAGGGCAAATGCTGACGGAACATTAGAAATTACTCATGAACATGTAAAACCAGCAGTGTAAGTACAATCTCAACATAATGAAATCCGCCAGAACGCAAGACGGCAGTGCGGAATCCTCTGACAAAGGGGGTTCTCCTGCCGTCTTGTTTCATTTTGCGGATTCGGCGGCTCTGGCGGATTTCAAAAATTTGAAATCCAAAGGAGTCGATTTAAATGAAGGAACATAGAAAACTTTCAAAACAACACATAGTAAAAAAGAAGTACCAGATAAGAGTACAAGATAAGCTAGTGCCTGTAACAGAGGAAGTCTATTTGACTTATTACCGTATGAGACGCCGTGAACTTCATCTACAAGAAAAGGATGCAAAACATGGTGTGTTCTTTTATAGTGCCCTGGATACAAGTGAAACTAATGGAGAGGATGCAATCCCTGATTTAATCTCGCCCCGTGTGGAGGATATTGTGGTAGACAGGCTTATCGCGGAAGAACTTCATAAGTGTCTTGCGCAACTGCCAAAGGAGGAACAAGAATTGATTTTCTCTTTGTTTTTCCAGAATAAAAGCGAGCACCAGCTGGCAGCGGAAACCGGCATTCCACGCATGACAATCCATAATAGGAAGAAGCGAATACTGGCCAGATTAAAAAAACTTTTAGAAAACTAAAAATAATTTGGTCCAACCCCTTCACGAAACCGGATTAGTAGTGAAGGGGTTTTTTTATACCCCGATTGTTCTTTGAAAATTTCATATCCGACAACTTAAATACTTTAGCTGACGGTGCCATAAAAGGCAAAGCGACTTCCGGGGATGCGCCAAGACCACCTGTAGGATTCCAATGAAAAAATTAAATCCTATCAAAGACGGCCAAACAAGGTGCAAAGCGGTACCCATCCGATGGTAAAACAGGCTGTGGCAGCCTGTTTCGCAATAATCCCGTCAGCCTATAATGATACTTCTGTCCAGTCACAGCCCCCCTTAAACGGGGGATTACGCAATGAGGGCAGTCGGCGGAGATCCCGGCGAGGGTGAAAGTCCCATGATGCGGTTTAGCCAACCGCAGTTTAAGTTGTTGCCATTGGTGCTTGGGGAGTAGTGTCGAATTAAGCACAGAGAAAAAACTTAATGTCAGAATCCATGCAAACCGCTCTGTATACGCAAGCAGAGTAATCGCAAAGCAGAGCGGTTTGCATTTTTGTGCCATTAAGCAAATAAAAGGAGGTGCATATTTTGCAAGAACAAAAAAGAATTATAAGGCGCGGAGATATTTTTTATGCTGATTTAAGCCCAGTGGTGGGCTGTGAGCAAGGTGGTATTCGCCCCGTGCTTATTATACAGAATGATATAGGAAACCGTTACAGCCCCACAGTCATTGTAGTAGCTATAACCAGCAAGCCAAAAAAGGAACTGCCCACACATGTGGAAATTGGGTGTATGGAGCCGTTACAGAAAAATTCGGTGGTACTGCTGGAACAGATACGTACTATTGATCGCATCCGGCTTTTGGAATACATAGGAAGTCTGAGTGAGTTGCGGATGATTTCAATTGATCAGGCATTGTCCCTAAGTTTAGGGTTATCAACTGCCAAGGTTATACGGATAAAATGATACGGTTATGAAAAGGAAAAAGTACATTAGATATAGGGGGTTATATTTGTGTCAAAAGAGCAAACAGCTAATGAAGTTAAATATAAAATCACATTGAAGTACCTGGGAATCCTGCTTCGTAACGATTTAATCACCAATGAAGAATATGAAGAAATTGATGCTTTGAACCGCCAAACATTTCTTCCTCAACTTGCAAAAGTATATGTGTAATAACAGTAGCTATTCCAAAACTTGTGTGGTAATGTGTGTTGCTAACAGAAGGAAAATCTGTTAGAAAGGAGGAAAAGAACATGGCAGGCAAACAGAAAAAAGCAAAAAAGATAACCAAAATTAATCCTGTGAAACCTCAGGTTATAATGCAACTTCAGCCGCAAAAACGGGTTTGTGCTTACTGTCGTGTCAGTACTGATTCAAGAGAGCAGCAGAATTCATTTACTGCGCAGACTGCCTATTATGAAGAACTAATTAGCAAAAGAAGTGATTGGCAGTATGTCGGGGTTTATGCAGACGAAGCTCGAAGTGGGACGAAGCTGCAGAAAAGGGATGACTTTCTACGCATGATAAAAGATTGTGAAGCTGGAAAAATTGATATGATCATCACAAAATCAGTAACCCGCTTCGCAAGAAATACCGTTGACAGTATAAAGGCAATCCGTAAGCTGAAACTGCTTGGTATTGCAGTGTTTTTCGAGAAAGAGAATATTAATACATTATTTGAGAGCAGTGAAATGCTCTTGACCATCTTAAGCTCCTTAGCGCAAGGAGAGGCAGAAAGCATTTCAACAAACAACAAGTGGGCGGCGATTAAACGGTTTCAAGACGGTACCTTTAAGATAGGAACTCCTGCCCTCGGATATGTTAAAGATGAAAGAGGTGAGCTGATTATTGAGGAACAAGAAGCTGAAACTGTCCGCTATATTTTCAAACAGTATCTAAACGGCAAAGGCTCCTATGTTATTGCGAGGGAATTGAGTGAGAAAGGAATACAAACCATACGAGGTGCTGAAAGATGGTCAGAAGGGGTGGTAAAAGAAATTCTTCTTAACCCAATCTATACAGGAAACTTAATATTGCAAAAGACATTTACTACTGAGGTAATCCCCTTTAGGAGAAAAAGAAATAAGGGTGAGCTACCTCAGTATTTTATTTCTGAGAATCATGAACCCATTATCAGTATGGAAGAGGCAGAAGCGGTCAGGGAAATTTATGAATACCGCCGCAAGCAAATGAAGGTCGATGGTATAAAATCACAAAACCGTTATGCCTACAGTAGCAAAATTATATGCGGGGAATGCGGAAAGGTGTTCAGGAGGCAGAAAATTTATATCGGAAAGCCTTATGAGAAAGTGCAATGGTCTTGTATCCAGCACATTGAAGATAAAGAAAAATGCAGCATGATAGCAATCCGGGAGGATATTATAAAAGAAGCATTTATCTTGATGTGGAATAAGCTCTCCGGGAATTATTTAGAAATCCTTTCTCCGATGCTGGAATCCTTACGAAAGCTGCGTGCTGATGAACAGCAGGAAAAGGACATCAGAGAATGTAATGAAAAAATAATGGAACTTTCAAAGCAGAGTCATATCTTAAGCGGCGTAGCTGCAAAAGGATATCTTGACCCTGCTATTTTTATAGAGAAGCAGACTGCCCTGCAAATAGAGTTGGATTCCATGCGAAAAAAGAGGAAAGGCCTGCTTGATGACAGCGGATTTGAAACAGAAATTTTTTATACTGAACAACTTATAGGACTGTTGGAAAGCAATCCAGGGATACAGGATACATACCGTGAGGATTTGTTTTTAGAAACAGTGGATCAGATTATTATAAAGGAAGGGAAAATTGTAACCTTCCGTTTAAAGAACAAACTGGAGTTTTCAGAAAACTGTGGAAAGGAGGATAACAAAGATGCAAAGGCACACACCTATAGGGTTTCGGATGCGAAACGGAAAGATATATGTTGAAGAAGAAAAAGCAAAGGTTGTAAGAGAGGTTTTTGACAATTACCTTTCAGGAAGCTCTACCTATGCAATAGCAAAGGAACTTACAGCAAAGGGAGTTCCAAACGCAAACAACAAACCATCTTGGAATCATGGCTCTGTTGGCAAAATTTTAGAAAACATAAAGTATTTAGGCGATGAGATGTATCCGCAGATGATAGAAACGGAAATTTTTGAACAGGTACAGAACCGTAGAAAGGAACAGCGCAAAAAGCTTGGACGGCTTATGCAGCCAAATAGCATGAATAATCAAAGCCCATTCAGTGGCAGACTTTGGTGCGGTGAGTGCAGAGAGGTATTCAGAAAATATACAGAGAACTGTGGAAAACCTTCTGAAAAAAGCAAATGGAAGTGCAAGCATTATATTTATAAAAACAGGGTCCAATGTATCTGTGGGGTAATTACGGACGAGCAAATAAAAGAAGTTTTTATTTCTGCGGTAAACAAGATAATAAGAACACCTTCTTTACTGCAGAAGAAACAAAAGGAGGCTCCAAAGCGTTATTCACCAGAATTCTGGAAGCTTGATCAAAGGGTTAAAGACATGGAAGCAGACGAACAATTTTCCTCCAAGGAGCTGGCGACGATGATTTTTCAAAGGGCAGCACTCCTTTATCAAACTGCGCAGGTTTATGATTATGACCATCATACAAAAAACATAAAGCAAGCCCTTTCAAATAGGAAACAGCAAACAGAATTTCATGAAGAATTATTTTTACAGACAGTCAAAAAACTGGTCATCTATGAAGATGGACGAGTTGAAATAGAATTTATTCATGGACTTACTGTCCATGAAACTTATAGAAAGGGGGATAAATGTGCAAGCAGTTAAAAAGAAAAATGTATCTATCATACCTTCACAACCAGCTTATGACAGGAACATCAAAGTACAGCTAAAAGCATTAAGAGTAGCAGCTTACTGTAGAGTCAGCACTTTGCTGGAACAGCAGGAAAGCAGTTACGATGCTCAGATATCTTATTATACAGAGAAAATTCAGCAGAATCCAAACTGGAAGCTGGCAGGCATTTATGCAGATGATGGGAAGTCTGCAACCAATATGAAAAAGAGGGATGACTTTAACTCCATGATTGATGACTGCATGGCAGGAAAAATAGACTTAATACTAACCAAATCAGTCAGTCGTTTCGCAAGAAATACAGTAGATTCCCTGCAAACCATAAGAAAGCTCAAGGAGAAAAATATCGGCATCATTTTTGAAAAAGAAGGTGTCAATACACTGGAGGCGACAGGTGAACTTTTAATCACCATTTTAAGTAGCCAAGCACAAGAAGAAAGCCGTAACTTAAGTGAAAACACGCGCTGGGGAATCGCAAGAAGATATGAAAACGGTGTGGTGCTGGTCAATCATAAGAAGTTTTTAGGATACACAAAAGATGAGGATGGCGAGCTGGTCATCGTACCGGAACAAGCGAAGTTAGTCAGAAGAATCTATCGTCTTTACCTTGAAGGGCTAAGTACACAGCAGATAGCGAATACCTTTATGGCAGATGGTATTAAGACGGTAACAGGAAAAGATAAATGGCATGATACTGTCATCGCAAAGATACTCCAGAACGAAAAGTATATGGGCGATGTCCTGCAGCAAAAGACATATACAGTTGATTTCCTTACAAAAAAGAGAGTGAAGAATGACGGCATCGTACCTCAATATTATATTGAGGATAACCATGAAGCAATTATCCCAAAAGAGCTTTTTTACCAAGTGCAGGAAGAAAGAGCAAGACGGGCAAGCCTTCATAAGCCGTCCATTGCCAGACGGGCTAAAAAAGAAAAAAGTAAGTACAGTTCTAAATATGTACTCTCAGACATTCTTGTCTGCGGAGAATGCTCCCACCCTTATCGTAGGCAGACCTGGTCAAGGAATGGAAATCTTACTCCCGTGTGGCGATGTGAAAGCCGATTGTTAAACGGAACAAAAACTTGTAAGCATTCCGCCACCTTAAAAGAAAAACCCCTGCACGAAGCAATTATGAAGGCTGTGGACAGTGTAGTAGAAAATCAAAGGGAGGTTGTAGGAGCATTCAGAGAGAATGTAATCCGAGTGATTGGTAACTACACAACAAAAAACATAAAAACAGAGTTTGATGAGGAAATTACCAAGCTGCAAAAACAGCTCCTTACCTTAATCGAAGAAAATGCCAAGCAAGGGGCCATCAATGAAGATTTTCATGAACAGTATAGAAAAATTGCAGAAGAAATGCAAACCCTCAAGATGAAAAAATTAAAGCTGGCAAGAGAACAGAAGTTGGCCGGCGAGTATGAGCAAAGGGTGGATGGGATGGACTCTTACCTTGGCAGGGTAAGCTGCAGGGTCGGAGAGTTTGATGAGGATTTAATCAGACGCTTGATACTTAGAATCAAGGTAATAAATGAATCCAAAATTGAAATTCACTTTAAATATGGCATCATTATGGAACAAGAGATTGAGTTTTATGAAGATTAATACGATGATGAAGGCCTTAATGGATGCTCCGGTGTGTAGAATTAGGCAGGGGTGGGGTTCCCACTCCTGCTGAAAACTACTAAGACTAAAATCCTCGGTCCGCTGAGGGTTTTACTGTTAGTAGTTTTTTCTTTACAAATAATACATCGAAAAATGGTATTTATTGTGTTATGATTAATATAGGGTAGTGTAAAAAGATATATTCACTAAAGACTTAGGAAAAGTAATTGTGGATATTAAGATTGAAATATGTAAACAAACTTATCCGTATAAAGAGAGGTTATAGGAGAGTGTTTTTATGTGGAAGGATAGTGAAACAGAGCTTGATTTTTTAGATTATGATTATTTAATTAATGTTTTAAAACATACCATTACTGATGATAATTTACTTCCTGCCAGTATAGGCGTCTATGGGGATTGGGGAAGTGGTAAATCAAGTCTTATGTATATGTGTAAGAAAAGACTTGAAGAGGAAGATGAAAAAATTAAATGCCTTGTGTTTAATGGATGGCTTTTTGAAAGCTATGACGATGCTAAGTCTGCAATTTTAGGTTCTATTTTAGATGAGATAGCAAAGCAAAAAAGAATGTCTTCAAAGGCAAAAAACATCTTAAAAGGTTTATATGATAGTGTTGATAAATTTAAACTTGTAAGAAAAGGGGTTAAAGTAGGGGCAGATTTACTGCTTACAGGTGGTTTAGGAACTCTTGCTGATATAACAATTAATTCTGTAGTAAAGCAGATATCAGATCAAGCAGATGATATTGATTTTGATGAAATTAAAGCAGCAATTAATGATGAATTAAATAACAAAGAATTGCGTGAGGATATTCGTAAGTTTCAACAGGAATTTGAAAAATTACTAGAGGCTACAAAAATTTCAAGGCTGGTTGTATTCATTGATGAATTAGATAGGTGCAATCCTAATACGATTTTGGATACTTTGGAAGCTATGAAACTATTTATGTTTCATGGGAAAGTAGCCTTTGTCATTGGGGCAGATGAACGTCACATTTCTTATGCCGTAAATAGTAAGTATAAAGAAATTGAAGGCAGTCAGATTAGTATTGGTAAAGAATATCTTGAAAAACTAATTCAATATCCGATCAGAATACCAAAATTGAATGAAGATGAAGTCGAAATTTATATTGCATGTTTACTTTTCCAAGAAGAGCTACCAAATGAAATATTTAATACCATAATAGAAAAAATTAATAATGACAGACTTGAAGATTTTACACAGTTTTCTCTAAAAAAAGTTATTGATGGAGTTGTTGAAGAAGAGGAATTAAAATTAAAAGCTACAGAAGGTATGATTGTTGCAAAACAGCTTGCGAGTGTATTGTCCAAGGGATTAAGTGGAAACCCACGACAATGCAAAAGATTTTTGAATTCCCTCGATATGCGTATTAAGATGGCTAAATATAAGCACAAAACCCTGGATCGTAAAGTGTTGGCAAAAATCATGATGTTAGAATACATAAAGCCAAGCTTATTTAAGTCTATTGCTGAATTGTCCGCTGCTGGCATTCTATCTAAAGAGTTATCTATATTTGAAGAAGAAAAGTCAGAAGAGTTAGAAGCTCTTAAAATTTGGAAGGATGATGTTTGGGTACAAAACTGGTGTAAAATAGAACCTAAATTAGCTAATGAAGATTTAACATTATATTTTTATTTTACCAGAACATCACTTGATGAAAAAGTAAAATATATGAGTTCAAAATTGTCTCCGACAGCACAAGATATCTTTGATAAGTTAATTTCTAAGTCTGACTTACAATTGAAGAATGCTATTAGTAAAGCCAATACGATTGGTGACAGTGAGGCGGCGAAAATTTTGGAAGCAGTATTTAATTCTATAATTGCAGACACCAGTATAGATAAAGTTAAATTTGATGCCTTTATTGCTTGGGGGGGTTCAAGAGAAAGCTTGTATGCAGAAACATTTGCACATCTTAAATCGCTTAAAGGAAGTCAGATTACGATGGGATTTGCACCAATGCTTGTTGCTTTTGCCCAAAAGTCCCATAAAGTTTTAGAAATGAAAGAGATTGCAGATGCTTGGATTATAGACAACGACAGGTTAAAGGCTGTGTTTAAAGAATTAAAATAAGGGGGGAAGTGTATGGGAACTTCAAGTATATATCATGGTAAAAATGATAGAAATCCATTGTTGCCAGATGACTACGATGGAGAACAGAAAAGTGATATTATTCAAAATGCTCCAGTGAAATGGAAGACTGTAAAATCGGATATGTCAAAGTTTATTAATAGTGGCGGTCATAGGGGTTCCGCAAGCCATATTGCAAAACAGTATATTAAGGCATCTGGTGGTTCCCATAGGATGGCAGCTCAATCAACTTCTGGCATTCGTACGGGTAGTGGATTAGGGACATTCTTCAATGGTATCCGAACCGATGGATTTGCTACAACATTTAGAAATCTGGGAATAGAATTCTCAGGCAGAAGTGTAGAAGATATATTTTCTCAGTTAATAAATGTACTTGCTCCGGCTTCTAATACAAAAGAAGATATTGTTGCAAAAGAAGCTGCAGAAGAAGCGTTGTCAAAAGTATATGATTATGTTGAGAATAATAAGATGGATTTAGAATGCTTAGATAAGATGCCACTCAATTTAATGAATGAGGCTCTATACGAATATGTTGGAGCATATATATGGGCATTGATGATGAAAGATTTGGGAAGTAGATTTGAAAAATATATAGATGATTCTAAGCAAACTCAATCTCTGGAACAAGAATTCAAAGGGTATATATTTAGTACTGTGAGAGTTGAGTTTGGGAAAAAAGGGGATATTATAAATCAGGATGTTCGCGCATCCATTACAGAACTTTATGGTAAATGCCTTGAAGTATTGGAGGGTACATTATGATTATAAATTTTAGAACAGATAATGACGATGAATTTATCCCGGAAAATCAAGATGTTATGATAAACTTTGCAAATGACAGTAGTTTCTCCTTTACCTTCTGGAACAATAAAAATAAAATGCCGCAGTGGTATGGATTGGAATCTATTGATTTGCTATATATCTCTTTAGCAGTCTTTGCAGCTGATAGAATAGTATTGCGTAGTAATTCGATAGATGGCTGGAGCAGAAAGATGGAACTATATATCCCCGTATTGGAATTTGAAAAATGGGAGTTAAATTGTGGATTACTCGAAAAAATGATTAGTTTTTTAAGTGGTGATTACTGGACATTTCATTTTAGAAAGAGAGAACTTACAGCAAGAGAGATTAACCATAAAGAAAGAATGGAAAAGTCTAAAAAAATAGCAAAGAATTATGATCGAGTTTGTATGTTTTCAGGTGGTTTGGATTCTTTTGTAGGAGCGGTTGATCTTTTGGAAAATAGTCATGGTAATAATCTATTCATTAGCCATTATGGTGGTGGAAAAGGAACAAAAGAATACCAAGACATATTAAAAGAAAGAATCATTAAAAAATATGGTATAGAAACACGGGATTTTCATCAATATTATGCAAAAGTAGTAAATGGAGTGGAGGATACAACAAGAACACGCTCGTTTATGTTCTTTGCACATGCTATTACTGTTGCCTCTTCTTTAGGAAAACCGATAGATTTGTTAATTCCCGAAAATGGTTTGATATCATTGAATATTCCGCTCACATTTTCAAGATTTGGCACCAGCAGTACGAGAACTACGCATCCATATTATTTAAAGCTTTTTCAAAAACTATTAAATAATTTAGGAATTCTTATAACATTAAAGAATCCATATCAATTCCATACAAAAGGTGAGATGTTATTAAATTGCATGAATCAAGACTTTTTACAAAACAACTTAGATAACACAATGTCATGCTCACATCCAGATAACGGCAGAATGTTAAAAGAAACTCAGGCAAGGCATTGTGGCTATTGCTTGCCGTGTGTAATCAGACAGGCAGCAATCAAAAAGTCAGGTTTTCATGACGAAAGTTCTTATCGAGATAATAGATTTGTTAGTGGTGAAACTGCAAAAATGAATTTAAACTCATATAGAATGGGAATTGAGAAATTCAATCCTAAGTATGCATTTATGACTATTCAGAAATCTGGAGCTATTACGGAAAATATCGACCAATTCACACAGCTATACATTAGGGGAATGAACGAGATCATGGAATATTTGGAGGACATAGAATGATTTCCTTTTCCATGGATGCACATATGCATTTTGACTTATATAGAGATAGAAAGGCTGTAGCGGATTATATTGAATGCATGAGATCATATACAATAGCTGTTACTAACCTACCAGTCCTATTTGAAAAGTATTATCCAGACTATCAACAGTATAAGTATATGAAGCTGGCGCTCGGATTTCACCCAGAGCTTGCTTGTGAATATCAGGATCAGTTATCCATTTTTATCAAAAATGTTGATAAAACAAGATATATAGGGGAAATAGGATTGGATTTTTCAACACCTGATTTGAATAACAGAAAAAGTCAGGTAAAAATATTTTCAGATATTATTCAGATTTGTAGCGAGCATAAAAATAAAATTCTTAGCATTCATTCAAGAAAAGCGCAGAAAGAAGTAATGGATGTCTTGAAAGGCTTTCAAGGGGCTGTTATTTTACATTGGTATTCCGGATCAATTGGAGAACTAAAGAATGCACTTGAAAGAGGCTATTATTTTTCTATAAACCAACAAATGGTTCGTAGCAGTTCTGGCAAGAGGATAATTGATACTATTCCAGTAGATAAAATACTGATAGAGAGTGATGCTCCATTTACGTATGGTTTAAAAGATAGATATGATTTATTTTTTGTAGATGAAATATATTCTTATCTAGCTAAAACAAGAAATCTGTCATTAGAAGATATTTCTAAAGTTATAAAAAATAATTTTAACAGAATTCTTAAATAGTAATACTATAAGGCGTGCCCCATATGATGATAAGCCCAGAAAGGTATTGTGAAGAGTATTTGAAAGAAAATCTTTAATGCGTACGTAGTTTTAGACGAGATACAATGGGAAATTGGAATTGAGTATGATAACGGACACAATAGGGTCCATTTTGATAGGGATAATTCTTACCCATATAATTTCAATGATTTTAAGGCAATGTTCGATATCGAGGAAAATTGTAAGAATGCAAAATAAGAAATCAATCTGGATTTGAGGTGGGAATATGAGTAAAAAGGAATCTGATGGAAAGTTGTACAGGGTCTATAAAAAACAAGATAGTCATATTAATACAAAAGTGAACGAGGATGGGAGGAAGGCTGCTATCCAGTTTGGTGAAAATAACAATTTGAACGGTCCCGTTGATATTGAAGAGGTTGATATAGATGAAATTATATTAAGCCGAACATCAAGAGAAATGGATCCATATGTACAGATTATTTTAGACGAGGTAGTTGCCCCAACTATACGATATTGGTTAGAATTAGGGTCTGATAAACTATTATGTTACATTTCTGATAAGGGAATACCATCAGCAAAACATACAATTAAGAAATTTGTAGAAAACAATAAGGTTTATTTTGAAGGCATAAAAGATGGACTTGTTGGTAAAGAAATTAAAGCAATCACAATATTACAGAAAGCAGAAGAGAATAAATCAATTACATCAGTTGAAGTGGAAAAGGTTAAAAATCAAAATTTTGATAAAGAGTTTCATAGCCAAGAAGAGATACAGCAAGTTATAGCTATTTTGCAAAAGAGTGTTCTTGTCACAGCAACTTGCATAAGAATACTAACTAATGCCATAGTTTTCGACGATGGAACAGAACCAGACAAGCTTGAGGTATTGAAGAAACAGTTGGAGGAATTAGGCACAAAAGAGGTCATGAACCAGATTAGTCTTATGCTTGAAGAAAAGAACAGAAACCTTTTGGATGAGGGCTCATATCAAGTTCTGTCGGCTTTCAGTCAAGGAAACCTTATTGTTAGCGGAAAAACAGTTCCAATTACTAAATATATTAATTAAAATAAGAAATAGAAGAAAAGACTATACTAATGCAAATTTCAACTGATAAAGAAAAATGCTAAGCAGGACGAAGGAATCAATTCTTGTTAAAAACTGCTAAGACTAAAACCTTCAGTGCTCTGAGGGTTTTATTGTTGGCAGCTTTTATCTTTGTTAAATCAAGCATCAAAAACAAGAGTTGCCATGTTGCAATTAGCACAACTATTCTGTAAAAAACAAGTGTTGAGCGCCGGAATTATTGAAAATATACCCTGACGCCAAGGGGGTACCAGGCCCGATGGTCATCAGAATCACAGCAACAAGGCATGTTGAGACGTGCGTCCTTTTGTCGCGAGTTGTATCACCAAAATCTTCAGGGTCTTTATAGACAGGGAAATTGAACTTTATAGATTTAAGAGGCTGTTCAGCCGTATTATTTGGAAAAATCTCTATTTCTTTGATGAGCGAAGAAATCAGAGATTTTTTCTCTTCATCGCTGATTTTGTCGTACACTTTGTCGAAGTTTGAGAGCAGAGTATAGATGTTTTCTAAAGTGATCGCCTCTTGCTCTACGGCTCTGCGGCGCAGATTTACATCTTCAATTTGATCTTCAAGTTCAACAATGGTGTCATAGAGTCCATCAAGTCTGAGGGTCATATCATGGAGTTTACGTTCCCTGAAGCGCGTGTCCTCAGGCAGCGTGTCTATTTCATTTTCAAGCCGGGATTTATTCAGTTCCACTTCTCTCAGTTTGGATTCGTAGTTTTTCAGCTCTCTGTTTAGGGTAGAGATGTCTATTTCTTTTCCAATTCTCGATTTGACCTCTAACGCAAAATCCTGATTCGTGATCATTTCACGGATCGCTTCAATAACAAGGGGCTCAATGTCTGTCTTTCTGATCTGTGCGTTATAGTCACAGGTTTTCCCTCTTGCTGCCCGCCTTCTGCTGCAAATATAATAATAAATTTCTTTTGAAGTCCCATCTTTGTTGGTCCAGGCGCGCTTGCTGGTATACATTGGGCCGCCGCAATTCGGACACTTCAAAATGCCGCTTAGCAAGTGGATTCTGTCCCTGCCTATTTTAGACTGGGACTTAACACCTGTCAGTTCTCTTTTCTCATGTGCTGCATTCCATAGTTCTTCGCTAATAATGGCCTCATGTTGACCTTCAGCTAAGATGTAATTTTCTTGCGGGATCTGCTTATAAGTGTTCTTGCTTCCTTTTACCTTTTCGCGGACACGTCTGCCATAAGAGATTTTGCCGCAATAGACGGGGTTATCAATGATCGCTTTAACAAAATGTGTACTCCAAAGGGAGAGCGTGCCGTTGTTTCTTTGTATTTTCTGAATCCCCTGCAAGTTTAGATATCTGGCAATTTTGGTAAAACCCATATTATCTTTTAAATACTTATCAAAGACCATGCGGACAGCTTCAGCTTCATCCTCTTTAATAAAAAGCTGCTTATCTTTGAGAAAGTAGCCATAAGGGGCAAAACCGCCGTTCCAGCCGCCTTGACGCGCTTTTTCCTTTCGACCGTTCATGGTCTGCTCAATGATATTTTCGCGTTCAATTTCAGCAACGGCAGAGAGTACAGAGATCAAAAGTTTTCCACTTGTTTGTGAGGAATCTATGCCTTCCTCTATACAGATTAAATTGACGCCAAAAGACTGAACGTGCTCCAGGGAGGTTAAAATATCAGCAGCATTTCTGCCAAAGCGAGACAGCTTGTAAACCAGTATATATTCAATCTCTAAGCCGTTTTCAATATCAGCCAGCATTTGCTTGAAGGCTGGTCTGCCGTCAATGGATTTGCCGGATTTGCCAGCATCTTCGTAAATGTTGACGACGTCCATTTCTTCTCTTTCAGCAAAACGCTTTAGGCTGTTTTTCTGTCCATCCAGGCTGTAGCCATCTACTTGCATTTCAGTACTAACCCGGGGATAAAGCACACATTTTTTTCCACTCCTATTCATGGTCAAACCTCCAATAAAACATTGGAAAACATCAATGACATGAATACAGTCATTTATTCAGCACGGTTTAGTTCATTCAGCACTTCGGTGCCATGCTTTTCGATAATTTTCGAGAGCACATTGATGAAATCCTGATAGGATTTTGTTTTCGCTGTCGTGATTGTGCTGTGAGACTGAGCCGCTTTGACTGTATTTTGGGATAAATTTTTGATATTTTCCATGTACAATCACCTCCGAGTGAGGTGCTTATAGTGATTATAAGCACGCTTTTTTGGTGTGTGAAGTTTGTCGATGTGTCAAATTGGGCAAACCATCCGTTACATTGTGTAGAAACACAGCTTAATCTCAGGATCAGATCCTGAGGATACCAGGCCGTCGAAAAACAGATCTTTCGGCGGTCTGGTATCTTCAGGCGTTAGTGCATCAGGTGAGCGTGCTTTATCTGATCTCCTCTTTGCTTAAGAAGAGCGTAGCACAAAGCGTTAAGCAGTCTCAATGTTGTCGAGGGTCTAAAAATCCCCATTCCACAGCCTTGACATCAAGTATGAGAAGCAGCCCCACTGACCACATGAGCCTCATTGTTGATGAGGACGTTGTCAGTGGGGCTGCTGTTATTTAGAGTTGTTTCCTTCGAACTGCCGGACAAGCGCTGGCGGGCGCTTTCATAGGTTTTTCACCTCCCCCCATTCTGATGGCGGGCCGTACTCATTGCCGGGGACGGTTTGATCACGCTCGGGCTGTGACTGTACGGAAGTATCATGATCTGATGCATGAGGTCTTGGCCGGCTGATCTGCCACAATCAGTCTGGGATCTGGGTATTGACCGCTCGCTTCACTAAAGAAGGTCGTCGCGTACCTGTCGCTTGGCTTTTCCTTTCGGTTCATGCATCAAAGGGATCCGGAGTTCAATTATGAAATTGTCAAAGGGCGGTGTTCGTTGAGAAAATTTTACCTCTCATATACCGTGACAATTTTGGAGGGTTTTTGAACCCGAAAGTTCTAAAATAAAAAAAATGCCGATGGTTATCTTAATCGAAACCATCGGCAAATGTACTGGATAGTATCGCCATAGGGGTTGCGGTTCCAGTGGTATTCAATGGACTCGGCAATGTCTTATTGGTTGTTCTATCTTGTTGAATCTGGTGTTTAAGTTTGTTAAGATAATGGTGTGGGCTCTTACGGGCTCATATTATGATCTTCGTAGATGAACTTTACATTTTGTGCATATTGTAGTTTTTTTATTTGGTTTATTTTCTTTGCGGGATATACATTGGAGGCAATCATGAAGGATCAATCAAACAGTGAATTGGATAGAACTTTCCCAACATATAAAATAATAACATTGGGCCGGTTTGATGTAGTTAAAGACGAAGTATCTTTAGTTGATCTCGCTTCTGACGCAAAAAAAATATGGGAGTTATACAAATTTATGCTGACCCATCGAGATCAGTCTTTTACACCAGAATCTCTTGCGGATCAATTATGGATTCAAGAGCAGTATAATGATCCCCGGAGCACATTGAGGCGTCAAATGTTCAGACTGAGGCAGATTCTATCTGAATCTTCGGATACAAGCGCAGACGCAACGCAAACACTAATTTATAAAAACGGTTATTATAACTGGAATCCCAAAAGTGGTTTTGAAATTGACGCAGATCTATTTGAATCGCTTGTTTTGAACGCGCAAAATGAGACTGAGAATGAACCGGGAAAGGTAATGCAAGATCTGAGATTAGCATTGTCACTTTATAAAGGTGATTATTTGCCGGATTGTCAGGAACAACATTGGGTTTTTCCGGTGAGGAACTATTACCGCCGGCTGTATAATCAGGCTGCTATGACCATGATCGCTATGCTCGACAGCAGGCAGGCGTATGATGAGATTATTCAAATCTGCCAGTCTGCAATGAAGATAGATGTTTATGAGCTTAATTTTCATATGGCGTATATGAACGCGCTTCAACAAAAGAGGGAAACAAAACAGGCATTAAATCATTACCAGCATATTACTAAGTTCTTGTACAACGAGCTTGGCATCAAGCCTTCAGATGAAATGAAGGCTTTCTACAAAGAGCTGCTTAAAATCCATCCAACTATAAGCGGTGACGAAAAAAGCCTTGAGGAAGCTTTCAAGCCCATTGAAATGGAGGACAACGCCTTTTACTGCGAGCCAGATGTTTTCAAATCCATCTATGAACTGGAGCGAAGAAGATCTCAACGGTCGGGGATTCCATTTAGTGTTGCGGTCATTGAGATCTCAAATACTCAAGCGGACAGCCTGGGACAGGCAAAGCAAAAGGCTGATACTTTCAAATCATATTTGCTGTCACACTTAAGAAAAGGTGATTCCATTACGAAATGGAACGACAAGCAATTCGTGCTTCTTTTGCCTGGGTTATCCTCTGAATTAATGACAAAAGTTCTAGAAAGAATTATGTCAAACTATGAGGATTCGCAGCACATTAAGATTGATCTGATTTCAGAAATCAAAGAATAATTTAAGTCTCCGTAACATCACTATAAATCGTATAGTGTGTGTTATGGACTTTTTTTTGCATGTCACATAGATGTCACAAGCTTGTGCAAAGGATGTCACAGGTGATGCTTATAATGGAACTATAGAATCAACATATTATTAGACAGGAGGAGATCTAAATGGTCAAATCTAAAAATAACGATAAAATTTCGCAAATTCATGATAGTCATGATTTTCTTATATCAATTCACTATCAGGAGAATTACTCCTGGCAAGGCACTATTCAATGGCTGGATACCGGACAAAAAATACACTTTAGAAGTGAACTGGAAATGCTTAAACTCATCCAGTCAGCAATGGATGAAAATGACAAAAATAAGTTTCGTGAATGGTCTGAAGGTTCTGATTTGAAAACTATTTTATAACACATATTCAAAGACTGATAATTTAACTCTTGGAGGGCGGACCAAATGACAAAAAAAATGTCGCAGAAACTCATAAATAAGCAAATCCATTGGGAACAACAACAAATAAAACGCAGAAGAATTTTTACTCAGTTCGTGATAGGTGTATTTGTAGCCGGTAATATGATGTACGCTTATCCTGCCTTCGCTGATGCTCCGAATTTAAATACTGCTAGTGCTGGAAAAGACTCGCAGCTGGAACTGCTTCAGGATGACTCTGAACATTACACGGTTGCTGGAATCCTTGCCATTAAAGACAACAGTAATTCCGGCGGGGCAGACTATAAAACTAATATCGATGATGACAACGATGGAAAACCCGATGTCGAACCCGATGTCAATGGAAATTTAATTTTTGAATTAACATACGAGTATTTTGGCAAAACCATTGAGTTGGAAGTCGTGATCACTGATGATGGAAAGTCATTAGAGTGGTCAGTTGTCAGTTCTGAGGGCGTTATAGTCAAAACTGTGATAGTAAAAGGTGGCGATAGCCGTTACATTTACGATTACAGCGAAAAGGGACTTCTTGAAGATTCGGATCTAATTTCACCTCCTAAAGGTAAAAATATTCCTGCAGTTAGCCACTTTATCTTCGAATTTGATTTAGATGATGGAGACGCTGACGCCGATGCTGACGCCGATGCTGACGCCGATGCTGACGCCGATGCTGACGCCGATGCTGACGCTGATGCTGACGCTGATGCCGACGCTGATGCTGACGCTGATGCCGACGCTGACGCGGATGCGGATGCTGATGCCGACGCTGATGCCGACGCTGATGCCGACGCTGATGCCGACGCTGACGCTGATGCCGACGCTGATGCCGATGCTGATGCAGATGCTGACGCAGATGCTGACGCAGATGCTGACGCAGATGCGGATGCCGACGCCGACGCCGACGCTGACGCTGATGCAGATGCCGACG